>JACCDR011546683.1_pt1 | contig 26086 bp, 19 predicted proteins | sample 7446431 | NCBI WGS metagenome assembly JACCDR01 (sample SAMN15323443, study PRJNA562643) | freshwater metagenome | isolation source: river surface water | place: USA:Blue River Watershed | collected 2017-08-17 | reverse complement strand
CTTTATCTGTAAAGCCTGCAGCATCAGACCAAGCAGTTTGGGAAAGTAAAAGAAAAAACCAGCAAACAAATGCTTGCTGGCATGGTTTGCTTACTTGACAGGTATGGGAACGTCCATATATGTCCGTATCTACGTTTGCGATGGGTGGGTGTCCATATCTACGCGGTATCTACGCGTATCTAAGCGTATCTACGCGCAATATATACGCAATATCTACGCTCTCCATGATAACGCTCAATGGCGGTGCCAATAAACGCCCATCAGGAACAATTAAAATCCAGCTATTCACGTCGCTTTATCAACGTGGATGAATGAAGCAAACAGCATAATAATGCAAAAAAGTCAGTTAAATCACCAACCAAAAAACCAGCCAACTTCATAAAAAACAAATAATATCATTAGAATCTTGATGTTATAAAAATTGCGACATTTTCAGAAATTTTTTCGTGGTTAATTATCCTGTTTTACATTAAAGTACGCGCCATTGACTGACCCTCGCCACTTGTGATGTGGCGGGGGTTTTTGCGCTTTGTCATGTGGGTGTCATGCACGGCAGTTTCAATGATGCGACAATCATAGTGACAAAGCACATTCGACGGCACATATTTAACTGCAACGGCATAGACTAATCCCTAACACTAAGACCGTTGACGATAAACCCAGGCCGGCGTCGCCAGCCCACCAAGAAGGAACAATACAGAGCGTGCGTACCACAGAACTTGTTGATGGTTTCCGCCAATCCGCCCCTTATGTCAATGCGCACCGTGGCAAAACCTTTGTGGTTATGCTCGGTGGCGAAGCCATGCAACAAGCTGGTTTTCGCAGCATTATCAATGATATTGCCCTGCTCAATACGCTAGGTATCAAAGTCGTGTTGGTCTATGGCGCTCGGCCGCAAATCAATGCAGCTTTGGAGCAGGCCGGGTTAACGCCCCAATATCATCATCGGATCCGGGTAACGGATGACGACTCGTTCCGTTTAATTAAACAAGTAGCAGGTGCTCTACAACTGGATATCACGGCACGTTTATCGATGAGTTTGTCGAATACGCCGATGCACAATGCGCAAATCAACGTAGTCAGCGGCAACTTTGTGATTGCGCAGCCCCTAGGTGTTGATGACGGCGTGGATTATCACCATAGCGGTCGTGTGCGACGCATTGATGTGAACGGTATCAAACGCCAGCTGGAACAAAATTGTATTGTGCTGATGGGGCCGATTGCGGCATCTGTCACCGGCGAGAGTTTTAACCTCACGGCTGAAGAAATCGCCACCCAAGTTGCCATCAAATTAAAAGCTGACAAAATGATTGGCTTTACCGAGGAAGGCGGCATCGTCGGCGACGATGGCGAGATTATTGCTGAACTGATGCCAAACTACGCCGAGTCGATGCTTCTACAGTTGGAGCAGCGGCAACGCGTGTGTGCCGCCAGCATGGCATTTTTACACGCCGCCATCACCGCCAGTCGCGCTGGCGTCCCCCGCTGTCACTTGGTTTCAAGCTCACAAAATGGCGCGCTGTTACAAGAGTTGTTCTCACGCGATGGTATTGGTACTCAAATTGTGACCGAAGCCGCCGAACGCTTACGGCAAGCCACCATTAACGATATCGGTGGTATTTTAGATCTGATCCGTCCTTTAGAAGAGCAAGGTTTATTGGTTCGGCGCTCGCGTGAGCAGTTAGAGATGGAAATCGATCAGTTTGTGGTGATCGAGCGAGATGGCCTCGTCATCGGCTGTGCCGCCTTGTACCCATTCCCCGAGGAAAATGTGGGTGAGTTTGCCTGTTTGGCGGTACATCCGAATTATCGTGACGCTGATCGCGGCAGTTTATTACTGAAAAACATTATTCAGGTCGCTCGCCAGCGCCGGTATGATCGCTTATTTGCCCTGACCACGCGTAGTATTCACTGGTTCTTAGAACACGGCTTTGAAATCAAAGACGTCAGCGATTTACCCGAGAAAAAACAGCGGCTGTATAACTACCAGCGCCGTTCAAAAATCTTAGCGCTGGATCTGTAACTAGAGCTATCGGCAGAATTGTAGTTTATTCTGACTGTAGCCGTTGATGTACCTGTTGCACCACCTTTTGCGCAAGAGCTCGGGCGGTGGTCCATTTGCCGCCAGAAACAGTTAACAACTGCTGTTGCCAGTGCAGGGCATATTCGCGGCTGGCGCGACTGGCGGTGACACTGCCAGCCAACAAAGGGCGAACTCCGGCAAAGTCGGCACGAATATCGGCGGCACTAAAGCTATCGGAGCTAACACCTAGCTGGTCATGCTGCTGGCGAAGCGGTGGTTGGGTTGGCAGCGCTTGCGCAGTGGCGTGCTGACGCGAATATAGCGGCGGATAGTGGAAATAATGGTTCATTAATGTCAACAGATAATCCCGCTCCGCGGCACTGACCTGGACAGGCTCCGCAATCGTCTGACGTACCTCGGTGGTGCCCACCAAGGTTTGCTGCTGATACGGCAACGCAAACACGATACGACGCTCGCCGGGAACTTCTAACATATGGCCATAACGGCTCAGTGGCGGTAGCAATAGATGGCTCCCGCGCACTAAATCCAGCGGCTGCAGATCCGGCAACCCAGATTGCTGTAGCAACTGGCTACTCCAAGGACCGGCAATATTGAGCACCATATCAAATTGCAGTGGTTGGTCCGGCAATGTGGTTGATGCAGCGTCGGACAACCAAAGTCGGCCTTCCGGGCTCACCTTCGCAACCGTCTGCTGCGTATGAAATACTACGCCACGTGCAGCCGCTTGCTGTGCAACCCAAAGTCCTAGCTTTTGATCATCCATTTGACCATCAAAAAATAGATAGGCACCTTGCAGGCCCTCGGCGCGCAGATAAGGACTGGCCCGCAGTGTTTGTGCCGGCGTTAACCAGCGATGGCGGCCAATACCACGTCGATGGGCAAGCGTATCGTAGAGCCACAAGCCAATTTTTAACTGCCAGCGAGGCCGGCGCCCTTGCGCATATACCGGATACAATATGGGCAATCGTCGGGTCAGTTGCGGCGCTTTTTTTAGCCACCAACGTCGCTCCTGCAGTGCTTCGTGCACCAGGCGAAATTCGCCCTGCTCCAAATATCGCAAACCACCATGCAATAACTTCGACGATGCTTTGCTGGTCGCCTGCATCAGCTCACCACGCTCAAAAAGATGGACAGTCGCCCCCTGCTCAGCCAATTTCCATGCCGTTGTGACCCCATTGATACCACCACCAATCACGGCTATTTTGGCTTTCATACCCGACACCTTTTGCTGCATCCCTGTAATCACCTTAGCTAAACCTAGATGAAAAACAAGCAGTTGAAACAAATAGCTCAGATACCAACCTAGTACGATAGCGCGCTACGCCGGTTATGTGAGGCGCAAACCAGTGCACAAGCATCTGCAGCATGGCAACTCAACCAAGAGCATCGAGCGTGCCGCTAAAATAGTGCCGTGACGACATTGTCGAGAAAACATTCCTGAGAAAGATTGTCGAGAAAGATTGTCGATAAAAGATTGCCGTGAAAAAATTGCTGTCATAGCGGTTGACGTATGATCGCATGCCGCCCCTGATGGCATTGTTCATCGCGATATGCAGGATATGTCACCGATAAACCCCAGTAGCAGTGAGTAATGATGAAACCACAACCCAATACGGTGACCACGGCGCCGAGCGTGCTGGTGCTGCGCGCCCAGCACATAGATGAACTCAGCCATGCCCTCGAGCAGGCGATGCAACACGCGGCACAACCTATCACGCATCTAAAACTCACAGCCGCCCTCACCGAGCTACCGGCGGTGCTGGAAAAACTTGCGCCACAGCTACAACACTTGGATTTATCAGATAATTTTTTAAGCGAACTGCCAGCTTGGTTTGCCCAATGCCAACAACTGCAGCGGTTGTTTTTAACCAATAATCGCTTTACGCAGCTGCCACCCGTGCTTGCGCATTGTCATGTTCTGCAGATGCTCAGTTTTAAAAGTAACCAACTCACCGCGATCTCGGATCACATCATTCCGGCCGGTATTCGGTGGCTGATTTTGACGGATAACCAGATCCAGCACCTGCCCAGTACCATGGGACAATGGCAACAATTGGAAAAACTGGCATTGTCTGGCAATCGTTTAACCGAACTGCCCCCGAGCATGGCGCAGTGCCATCAACTGAGTTTGGTGCGATTGGCCGTGAACCGCATTCAACAATGGCCAGATTGGCTGTTTAGCTTGCCACGTTTGGCCTACCTTGCCATTGGCGCCAACCCAGCCACCTACCGCCAAGATGCACGGACCATAACCGCAGCGCCGCAAGATTATTCGATGTTATGGCCGGCCGCACGGGTGCAACTGGGCAAGGTGCTGGGCAGCGGTGCCTCTGGCGTTATTTACCAAGCACTGGATAACGACACCCAGCGCGACGTGGCGGTCAAAATATTCAAAGGTGAGTTAACATCCGATGGCGATCCGGCAGAAGAATTACGGCTTTGTTTACACGCAGGTCAACATCCACAGTTGATCCCTGTGCTTGCCACCTTATCAACCCAAGCCGATGCCCCAACGCAGCGCCAAGCAACAGTGCAGAACCAAGAGGCAACGCAAAGCCAAGCGTCAACGCATCGCGAAGAAGCAGCGCAGAGCAAAGCGACAGCACAAAGCCGAGCGGCATTGCCGGCGTTGGTGATGGCCTTGATCCCGCCAAGCTACCGAGCACTGGGGCAACCACCCTCGTTTGCCACCATCAGCCGAGATACCTTTGCTGCCGATAGTCAATGGAGTGCGACACAGCTCTGGCACTGGAGCCAACAAGCGGCGGCGGTGCTGCAGCATTTGCAGCAGCATCAATTGGCACATGGCGATTTTTATGCCCACAACATGTTGGTGAATGCACAAGGACATCTGCTGCTAGGCGACTTTGGCGCAGCGACGGGGCTATCGGATTTAACGCTACCGCAGCAAACGGGATTCAAGCGCATTGAAATTCGCGCGTTTGGCTATTGGCTGGACGATCTGCTGCCGTATTGCCACATCAGCAGCGCCACTCGCGAGCGGCAACAGTATCAGCAGCTGTGCCAACTGCGAGATCAATGTTTGGATCTAGATCCCGCCGCTCGCCCCAGTATCGAACACATCATGGCGTTATTGCAGACGTTCCCCGCCCCATAACCGCCATATCGAGCGGCCAGCCCCGCGAATCAAACCATGCGGGGCGTCGCGGCATGCGTGCAGCGTCAACCCCATGAGATAACTAGCGGACCTGGCCATCGCCCAACACAATATATTTTTCCGTGGTTAACGCCTCAAGCCCCATCGGGCCATAGGCGTGTAACTTACTGGTTGAAATGCCAATCTCAGCACCTAGGCCAAGTTCGCCACCATCGGAGAAGCGTGAGGACGCATTCACCATCACTACCGCCGACTGTACCTGTCGAATAAACTGCTGGGCACGTTGAAAATGCTGCGTACAGATCACCTCAGTGTGTCCCGAACTATGCTGCGCGATATGCGCGATGGCGGCCGCCATATCCGGCACGATTTTCACCGACATCGCCAACGCAAGATACTCGGTATCAAACTGATCGGCCGCCGCCGGTAAAACATCTGGGCACAACGCTTGGCTGAGGGGGCATCCATACCAGCGCACATTGGCCAATTGCGCACAGGCTCGAGGCAAAAAGTCGGCGGCAATATCGGCATGCAGCAATAAGGTTTCCAGCGCATTACAAACGCCAGGCCGCTGCGTTTTGCCATTTTGTAAAATCGCCATCGCTTGTGTCAGATCAGCATCAACATCAACATACAAATGACAAATGCCCTTGTAATGCTGAATCACTGGGATTTTGCTATGCGCCGTGACAAATTCGATCAGACCTTCGCCACCGCGTGGGATCACCAAATCGATGCTGTCTCGCTGCTGCAATAACGCCAATAACAATGCCCGATCTGGATCCGGCAGCACAGTCACGGCCGCAGTCGGTAAACCATGCTGGCGCAATACCTGTTGCATTACCGCGGCTAAGGCCAAACTGGAGTGCAATGCTTCACGCCCGCCGCGCAGGATCACCGCATTCCCCGCTTTAAAACAGAGCGCACCGGCATCGATGGTCACATTCGGCCGTGCTTCATAAATCATGGCAATCACGCCCAGTGGAATACGCATTTTGCCGACCTGGATACCGTTTGGCCGAGGTCGTAGATCACGGATCTGCCCAACCGGATCTGGCAAGCTGGCAATGACACGCACCGCTTCGGCCAACTGCGCTAAACGGGCAGGCGTCAGTAGCAGTCGATCTTGCATCGCCTCGGACAATTGCTGCGCTGCCGCCATGTCCTTGGCATTGGCCGCTAAAATCGTCGCTTGCTCGGCCAGGATGGCGTCGGCAAGCGCCACTAAAAAGCTATTTTTTGTCGCTTCGCTTAACAGGGCAAGTTCGCGACTCGCTTGCTTGGCGGCACGGCACAGCGCAGTAATAGATACCTGCCCTGCCGCCGCATCGGTATGGGTTGTGGCTAAGGCGCTATCCTGATGATGCGCTTGGTCCGCGCAGAGCGGTGGCTGATGTTGCATAATCAATGGTTTCTCTTGAAGTTATGGTGCTGTATCTGTGGATCAGCATGCTGTTGATCCACTGCGCTATATGATTCACAGTGCCGGCGCATGCAGAACTAAATCGTCACGATGGATCACTGTCTCACTGGGGCAATATCCCAGCACATCGGCAATGTGGCTGCTGTGCAATCCCATGATCTGACGCAGCTCTGCTGCCGAGTACTGACTAACGCCTATACCAATACTGGCACCGCAGGTGCCATCTGCACACTGTGAGTGCAATGTCACCGAATCGCCTTTGTCAAAATCACCCAAGACCTGCACCACGCCCTTGCCCAGCAGTGACGCCCCCTGCGCACTGAGCGCCGTCACGGCACCTGCATCGAGTACCAATTGACCTTGGCTGCGTGCCGTTTGCAGTAACCAATGTTTACGGGCGGAACGTCGTTCTTGCTGGGGTAAAAACAAAGTTCCAACCGACTGTCCCTGTGCCAGCGCATTGAGCTGCGTAGCCTGTTGGCCATTTAAAATCACGGTCGCAATACCTGCCGCCGTCGCTTTTGCGGCCGCTTGCAGCTTGGTGAGCATACCACCGGTGCCGACGCTATGATGCGAGCCGCCAGCCATGGCAAAGATATCGGGCGTTATGCTGCTGACCTCAGGCACTAACGTGGCGGTAGGATCAAGACGAGGATTGGCCGTAAATAAGCCATCCACATCAGAGCAAATCAACAGCGCATCGGCATCGGTTAACATGGCTACCAATGCCGCCAAATTATCGTTATCCCCCACCTTTAATTCACGCGTGGCCACACTGTCGTTCTCATTGAAAACCGGCACAGCGTGGTACTGCAACAAAGCGCGAATGGTGTTGGCAATATTGATGTAGCGGTTGCGCTGTTCAAAATCAGCATGCGTCACCAAAATTTGCGCGCAAGGCCGATCTAACAATTTGCCCCACAACTGCATCATTTGCTGCTGACCAATGGCGGCCATCGCTTGTTTTATGGTGATAGGCAGCGCCGGATGCGGAAATGGAATAGCTTGCCGCCCCGCCGCCACAGCTCCGCTGGACACCAGAATCACTTCCACACCTTGCTGTTGGCATTGCTGAATAAAATGGGCAATAGATAATAAATACCGTGTCGAGCATCCTTGGCCATCTGGCGCAATCAGCGCACTCCCCACTTTTACCACGATCCGTTTCCACTGCTGCCCTATCATGGTCACATCCTTTTGTTTGCGCTGCTGTTTTGTTGGTAATTTGCGCAAAATCTTAGCTGGATAGCCGTATATATGTCTAGTGCTAATACAGCCCCAATCCGCAAGCCCCACTTCACAAACATAGCGCTGTGAAGAAAGGCCAGCGACAGTCGCTCGATTTCAAACCTTCCAAGGCGTGATGTGCATAAAGCACGTCAAACAACGTCAATAAAGTAAAGAAAGGTCAAATAGTTGCACACTGAGAGAAAATCGGCACAATGAGCGGCCTGATTCAGCCGGCATTAAGTTGCGTCCCTTAGGCTGTATCTTAATTTTTATGGGTGTCTGCATTTTGCCGATGTAAACACTTTTGATCGGTGCTTACACTTTTTCGAAGTGCTCATACCTGCGCTGTGTTGATTGCGCCCAACGCACAGCGTCATACTCAGGAGTCTATCATGCGCGTAAAACAACTCATTGCTGCCACTGTCATTGCAAGCTTGACCTTATCTGGTTGTGCCACCATCGGCGATAACGTGAAAAATTCGAGTAACACCACCAAAGGCGCCGCTATTGGTGCCGCAGTCGGTGCTGTTGCTGGTAAAGCCACAGGCAACCACAAAAATAAACGTTTAGCGATTGGTGCAGTACTAGGTGCGCTAACGGGGGCGGCTATCGGCCGTTATATGGACAACCAAGAACAGGCTCTGCGTGAGCAAATGGCAGGGACGGGTGTGCAAGTGGTACGAGATGGGGACACCTTACGCTTAGACATTCCGGCGCAAATTACCTTTGGCGTTAACAAATCCGACATTCGCGGTGATCTATACCCAGTCCTGAACGATCTGGCGAAAGTTCTGAACGAATATGAAAAAACACTGCTGGTGATCACAGGTCACACCGATGATACCGGCGCATATGATTTGAATATGCGCTTATCACAAGCGCGCGCAGACAGCGTAAAAACCTACTTGCAAGCACAAGGTATCAATAGCATTCGCTTAGAAACCCGTGGTTTAGGCCCGACTGCACCTTTGGTTGCCAACAACTCCGAAGCAAATCGCGCGAAAAACCGCCGCGTTGAAATTCATATCGAGCCTATCACGCAGTAAGACCATCACGCTTTTTTGTCATCGGGAATACCGCAACGAGGGAGAAAACCGCGCCTCGTTGCGGCACTGCACTTACGCACAATGCGAACGATAACTGCCAACGTTCGATGGTGCGGGTTAACGCTGATGGACTGCGGCAAAAACACCTAGTGAAAAACATAAAAAAACGCGCTCAAAGCGCGTTTTTACACAAGAATTTGGGCGAAAGAATTTAGTTTGCTGCGTACTGACGTTCAGCTACTTCTAACTGTTGATTGATCGCGGTTAACTGTTCTTTTTGCTTTTGGTTCTTTTCTTGGAAATCTTTATCCAGACGTTCCATTTTGCGTTTGATGCTGGCAATAACTTCAGACTTTTGCATCTTTTTACGCGCTTCGTACAATTCGTTTTTCAGCGCTTCAACTTCACGGATGTGCTGCATTTCGTATTGTGTCAGTTGATATTCTAAAAAGCGGCTACGTTTGCGCAGGGTTTCCAACTGATGATCGGTAGGTTTACCGTTCTGTTGGATCACGCCCGTGGTCGGTGACACTTTTTTCACATCAACGGGTTCGGCGTCGCAAGGGAACTGGCTAAAAATCACTTTTCCGTCTTGCTCGCACTGATAAACAGCGGCATTTGCATGAAGGCCGCAAGTGCCCAGTACTGCAAGTGTCGTGATGAGTAATTTTTTCATATTATTTCTCCCCTCGTCTGAATGCTAAATGTACAGATCCGGTGGCAAAGGTGCAAGGCTAGTTTGCACAAATTTACATATCTTTAGCAGTTGCTATATTACAGCATTTCTGCCTTTTGATGAAGGATCTGTAACATCTAAATGTCAAAACGTTTAAAGATCAACCCACTAGCTGCCGCTTCATAAAATTTGGCAGCGCCATCGCGGCTTGATGGATGTCGGCATTGTAATAATCAGTGTTGAAAGTAGCCGCTTGTGCATCGTCACGACGGAAACCGGTAAATTCAGCATCTTTTCGTGCTAAAGTGCAGGTCCACCAACCAGATGGGTAAATCATCTGTGGAAAATTCAGCGTTTGCAGCGCGCTAAAACCAGCATCTTTCATGGCTTGGCGCATATCATTGAGCAATTGCAGATGGATCAGTGGTGATTCACTTTGCTGCACCAAGATGCCACCTGGTTTTAACGCTTGTAAACAACTTTGATAAAAGGCGCGATTAAATAAGCCCTCGCCCGGTCCAACTGGATCAGTAGAATCGACAATAACAACATCCAGGCTGTTCGGCGCCGCCTCGCGCATGTACTTGATGCCATCATCAAAGGCGATGATCGCTCGCGGATCTTGATTGGAGGCACAAAGTTCAGGGAAAAACTGCTCCGCCATCCGTGTGACTTGCTCATCAATATCTATTTGTGTGACTTGCTGCACTGAACCATGCTTCAACACTTCACGTAAGGTGCCACAATCGCCCCCACCAATGATCACCACCTGTTGTGGATTGGGGTGGGTAAACAATGCCGGATGGCTCATCATTTCGTGATACAGGAAATTTTCGCGGGTACTCACCATAGTACAACCATCGATCACCATCAGCTTGCCGAAATCTGTGGTGTCATAAATTTCGATATGCTGGAAAGGTGATTGAACCTCAGCTAACTTTTGCCGGATACGCAGTGAAAAGGCACTGCCGCTTGGCTCGAACACTTCGGTAAACCATTGGTCTGGATGCTGGAATGACATGCTTGTGCTCCGCGAGAAAAACAAAGGGCAATAATTTTGCCAGTACAGCACTAAACAGACAAATTTTTCATGTTTTTTTCGCGCTATTGGTTTTAAAATAGCGCCCTCACTTTTTTAAGGGTACGACAATGACAGAATGGGGTATCGACAAAGCAAGATCTATCTATAACGTCGCCGTCTGGAGCGAAGGCTACTTTGACGTGAACGCCAAAGGCGATCTTATTGCTTATCCGGATCAGGATCACAGCAAACCAGGCATCAGTTTTCCGGAACTGACGGCACGTTTTAAAGAAGAGGGATTAACGTTACCAGTATTGGTACGCTTTACCGATATTCTGCAACATCGGGTCGACACTTTGATTAAATCCTTCGCCAAGGCCAAGCAAGAGCGCGAGTACCAAGGCGAATACACTGCGGTTTATCCAATTAAAGTTAACCAACAATTTTCTGTGGTCAAGAAACTGGTGAGTCATGCCAGTGGCAAAGTTGGTTTAGAAGCTGGCAGTAAACCGGAGCTAATGGCGATTCTAGGTGTGACAGATCAACCGCTGCGCATCGTTTGTAATGGCTATAAAGATAGCGAATTCCTGCGCTTAGCTACCATTGGCCAGAAGATGGGCCATAGCGTGTTTGTGGTGGTGGAAAAACTATCCGAATTAAAAACCTTGATCCGTGAAATCGATAATTTAGGCCATGCGCCTTTTATCGGTATTCGTATCAAGCTGAATTCCGTAGGTAAAGGCAAATGGCAAAACACCGGTGGTGAGAAAGGTAAATTTGGCCTGACCGCAACTCAAGTATTGCAAGCCATTGATATTCTGAAAGAAGCCAACAAGCTTGACTTGCTGCAGTTGGTGCATTTCCACATTGGTTCGCAAATTGCCAATATTCGCGATATTCATAACGCCATTCGCGAATGTGCGCGCCACTACGCCGAACTGCGCACTTTAGGTGTGCCTATTACCACGGTGGATGTGGGTGGTGGTCTTGGTGTCGATTACGAAGGTTCGAACACCCGTTCGGCCTGCTCAATGAACTACACCATGTACGAATATGCCCGCAATGTGGTGTATGGCTTAAAAGAAGTCTGTGACGAGTACGATCTACCACATCCAAACATCATCACTGAGTCTGGTCGTGCCATGACCGCACACCATGCAGTGTTGATCACGGATGCCATTGATATCGAACGCGCGCCAGGCTTGCGCTATTTACCAGAGCCATCGGAAGACTCACCGCAAGTGGTATGGGCATTATGGGATTCTTACCAGAATGTCACGCCGCGTTCTGCGGTCGAAGCTTACCATGACGCGGTACATTACTTTACCGATGCGCACGCGCAATACGTCCATGGCTTGTTAACACTGAAAGATTGGTCACTGCTGGAGCAAATCTACTTCGCGACCATCAATAAAGTGAAAGATATGTTGGATTTGTCATCGCGTTCGCACCGCGAGATCCATGATGAGCTGAACGAGAAATTAGCCGACAAACTGTTTGTTAACTTCTCGCTGTTCCAATCTATGCCTGATGCTTGGGGTATCGATCAGTTGTTCCCGGTCATGCCATTAGAGCGGATGAATGAGCCGTTGGAGCATCGTGCCATTATTCAAGACATCACCTGTGACTCGGATGGTCAGCTGAAAAGCTATGCCGATGGCAATGGCATTGAATCCAGTTTGCCACTGCCACAGTATAAAGAAGATGAGCAGTACCTGTTAGGCATGTTCATGGTCGGTGCTTACCAAGAAATCTTAGGTGACTTGCATAACTTGTTCGGTGATACCGATTCGGTGCACGTTGAATTAAACGATGACGGCAGTTACAACCTCGCCAACCCGATCAAAGGGGATACCGTGGCTGATGTATTGCGTTACGTGCAATTTGACGCCGAGAAGTTACTGCAATCCTATCAACGTCAGTTGGCGAAAAGTGACCTGACACCGCAGAGCCAAGCCGATATGCTGGAAGAGCTCAAAGCAGGTGTCTACGGATACACCTATTTCGAAGATTAAGGTACACTGCCGCAGCTCGGAGCTGTGACCAGTTCAGCGAAAAGAGCAGGCTAGCCTGCTCTTTTTATTGGCTAAATCGACATAGTACCCAAGCATAGTATCCAAGCACAGTATCAACCCACGCCGACATTTAGCCAGCTGTTGTATGTAGCTGCGAACCATAAAGGAGGACATCCATGCTCGCATTTTTACCTAAACCCTTGATTGGCATTTTGTCCTTTTTGTTATATCTCATCAATACCTTGTTCTGGGCAGTGCCGATATTACTGTTTGCCGTGCTAAAAGTACCTCCGATTGCGCGCTGGCAACGTTGGATGACCTGGGTGCTCGATAGCTGTGCCAGTGCATGGATCAGTGTTAATAACGTCACCACTCGCGTGTTCACTCGCATCCGCTGGGATGTGCGTGGTTTAGAACAGCTTTCGGTGAAAGACTGGTATTTGGTGGTGGCGAACCATCAATCCTGGGTCGATATTTTGGTACTACAAAATATCTTCAATCGTAAGATCCCGTTTTTAAAGTTTTTTTTAAAAAAGGAGCTGATCTACGTACCGGTGATTGGCATTTGCTGGTGGGCATTGGATTTCCCTTTTATGAAGCGCTACAGCGCGGCATTTTTAGCGAAGTATCCGCATCTTAAAGGCCAAGATATCGTTACCACCCGCAAAGCATGTGAGAAATTCCGCACCAAGCCGGTCTCAATCATGAATTTTTTAGAAGGCACACGTTTTGTGCCGGAAAAACACCAACAGCAACAGTCGCCTTTTCAATATTTGTTAAAACCCAAGGCCGGCGGTATTGCCTTTGTGTTGGATGCCATGGGGCAACACTTGCATAAACTGTTGGACGTCACTATTTATTACCCGAAAAAAACGCCCAGCTTTTGGGATTATATTTGTGGTAAGGTCGACGACATTAAAGTGCGTGTCCGCGTATTACCTATTGATCAACAATGGATTGGTAACTACGATGATGCCCAATTCCGTAGCCGTTTTCAGCAAACGGTGAACCAGTTGTGGCTAGAAAAGGATCAACTGTTAACTCAATTGCGTCATGGAGACTAAAGTTATGCTGTCATTTTTGCCCGTGGTGATCATTTTTCCGTTAGCATTTTGCGCCTTTGTACTGAATTTAACGCTGTGGGGCTTTATCGTCACCAGCTGTGGTGTGCTCAAACTGCTGCCTTTTAGCCTGACGCGCCGTATTGCCAGCCATGTGGCACATCGCGCGTACCGGCAATGGTCGGTTGGCAATAAAGCCATCATGCTACTGTTTAACGATGTGCAATTTCAGGTGAGTCCGCTCCCCGAATTATCCGAACAACGTTGGTATCTGTTGATTGCCAACCACCAAAGTTGGCTCGATATCCCGGTGCTGACTCAATTTGCGTTAAACCGGGTGCCAGAGCCAAAATTCTTCTTAAAAGAAGAGCTTAAGTGGGTTCCATTTATTGGTTCAGCCTCGTGGGCACTGGATATGCCATTTATGCGCCGGTACTCCGCGCAGCAAATTGCGCGCAATCCGGCGTTAAAAGGCCAAGATATTGAAACCACGCGTCGCTCCTGTGAGAAATTCCGCCATACCCCAACCACTATTATCAATTTTGTGGAAGGCACCCGCTTTACACGGGAAAAACATCAACAAAAACAGAGTCCGTTTCAGCATTTGTTGCCGCCTAAAGCCGGTGGCATTGCGTTCACCTTAGCCAGTATGGGGTCGCAGTTTGATGCGGTGATGGATGTGACCGTGGTGTATCCCGATAATCCTCGGTTTGTGGCCTTGGCGATGCTATGTGGCCGGTTAAAACGCGTGCTGGTCAATGTGGAATTATTACCGGTCGATCAACGCATTATGGGCGAATACTTCAGCGACGAGGCATTTCGGCAGCAGTTCCAACTGTGGTTAAATCAGCGTTGGCAGCACAAGGATCAATTGATCCAACACATGCTGTTACAGGCACAGCCACAGGTACCGGTTCGGACCTGGTTAGATCGGCACTTTAGCGGTAGCTAACCGCTTGCCATCGAATGAGCAGTAATCTTGGCTGCTATACCGCAGGTGACGTCGACCTAAATAGCGACCCTGCGAGGCAATCTCGGTTGTAATGGGCGGTGTTGGCGCCGAACTTTTTCGGCGCTTACACGTCTGACGATAGCCACTCTCGCCCGTCACACAACTCGATATTACCGTAACAATTGCTAGGCTCGAACCGCCAGCTAAACTTACCTATGTCAACTATTAAACACCTGCATTAAGCAAAACTGCGATCCGGCATCGGCCAACGAACGATAAAAGTGGTCCCGCCACAGCCTGATGGCTTACAGCTGGCAGCTCCCCCATGCGCAGTCGCTATTGCGTTCACAACAGCAAGCCCTAAACCACTGCCACCGCTTTTTCTTGATCTTGAAGGTTCAAGGCGTCGAAAGGCCTCGAAAATAGAGTCAGCGGCGTCTGCAGCAACCCCAGGGCCTATATCCGTCACACTGAGTTGATACTGACCATCAACAGGCTGCAACGCTATGGTTAATATGCCCGGTGTTGCATGGCTCAAGGCGTTGTCGAGCAAGGCAATCAGCGCTTGGCGGATCCGCATAACATCACAATACACTGACTCTATGGCATCGATTTTAATAGCAATGGTAAAACCTTTGGCAGTTAATTCATTGTGAAAGGACATCACGACGTTCTGTATTTCCTCGCCAAGATTAGCCGTTGACCACTGTAATTCAAAATGCCCACTGTCATTGAGACTCAGCACCCTCAAATCGTCAATGATATGTGTCAGCCCTTCGACTTGGCGAAGCAGACTATAAAAAAGTTCTTCGTTTGGCGTAAAAACACCTTCAGCAAGCCCTTGCAAACGACCACGTAAAATCGTCACTGGTGTGCGTAATTCATGGGCAATGGCCGCATTCCAAAACTGCCGTTCGCGAGTGATCCGCTGTAACTGCTCAGCCATGGTATTAAAATCCTGCACCAGTTGGGCTGTTTCCCCACTGGCGTAATGGCCCATTGCTGCACGCGCATCCAGCTTTCCCATCGCAATTTGTCTTAAGCTATCGGCCACAGAATTTAACGGCGTTAAGATGCGGCGTGATAAGCGCACTGCAACCAGCAACGCCATACCAAACGCCGTTACCAGAGTGCAAACAATCCAAATCCATTCAATCCGTGATGGCATCCAGGTTTCCGAGATACTGTTCGGCAAATAAGCCATAGCCACTGCATAAAAGGCGTAAGAGCCAAACACGGATAAGAAAATGATCCCCAACGTCATCATGGCAAGAGCGCGGGTGATCTGTTGGCGCAGCCCCAATGCTTTAATCATCCATCAGCACCAAAACGATAACCCACTCCCCACACACTGAGTGGGATGCCATGAATATTTAGGGCTTCAAGTTTTTTGCGTAATTTGCTGATATGACTATCAACGGTTCGCTCTTGTGTATCACCTTCCGGTAAGCAGCTCACCAGTAGTTCTTCCCGACTAAATACTCGTTTCGGTGCTCGCATCAGGTAGCTTAGTAACTTAAACTCGGTGAGTGTGAGATCCAACTTCTGGGGTATACCAGCGATGTCGACACAGGCTTGATGACTGTCGAAATCAACATAAAACGGACCAAGCCGTAACGTCTGCAGCGAGCCTGAACGAGCCGATTGCGTTCGCCGTAATACAGCCTGCACTCTGGCGACCACTTCAACCGGATTAAAAGGCTTTACGACATAGTCATCAGCCCCTAAACGTAATCCCATCACCTTATCTAAATCTTGATCCAACGCGGTCAGCATAATCACCGGAGTATCACCACGGCTTCGTAATTGTTGTAACACCTGCCAGCCATCCAGCACCGGCATCTGTATATCCAGTAGTACTATATCGGGTTTGAATCTTTGCTGTAAATCAAGCGCTTGCTGACCATCAATGGCATGTATCGTAGACAGGCCGCTGCGTTGCAAGTAGCCCACCAGGATCTCAGCAATTTCGGCTTGATCTTCTGCAATTAGCACCAATGCTGCCGGACTACCTGATACATATTGGTTGATCATTTTTCTAAACCTATTCGTGTACCGACATGCCAATCACGGACTTCCCTAACAGCGGCACTGCCTAGGTATACGGTAAACTGGATTATGTGCCGCTGTATTGATGATAACTAAAACGATTTATGCTGAATTCCATGCAGAAATAAGGTCTCGATCATGTCTGCAAATCCAGCCCTAGCGACTCGTCCACGCCGCTCACTATCGACTAAACCTACAATCAACCAACAAAGCCCATCATTAAAAGTGGCTGCTGTGATATCTATCCTGAAAACGCCCTCCGCTTGCCCTCGGAGAAAAAATTTATCGATCTCAACTTGGTGTAAATACCAAGATTTCGTTAATTCGGTATCAAGCTGTGCATCGGCATACCAATATTGAGCAATAAACCCAACAAGCTCTTTGTTTTCAATATAAGCATTCACCAGTCGGTGCAAGCCTTCAGCTGGTGAGCTGTCTGAAAGTCTTGCATTTTCAATGCTCTGATTAAGTTGATTTGTGGCATGTCGCAGTACTCGTAAAATCAACTCTTGCCGGTTTGGGCAAAACCTATACAGCGTCGCGCGACTTACGCCAATCTCCTCCGCCAGCTCCTGATAAGTTGCACCTGGTTTTTTCACCATAGCAACAGCAATAGCTGCTAACGACTTATGATCACCTAAACTCATACTTTCTCTCGGTTGATTGTAGAACGCTATTTTCAGTGAACAGACGTGAGCTACGCAACAGTTATAACGCCAATCGATTTATATTTGGATCATATGAGACACTTGTGTATCATATGATCCAAAAGGTGGCATCTACCTAATATGACGATGCGATTGAACACAGTTTTTTGACACAGGAGGCTACATGCCAAACTTAATATCAAGCATAGTCACTTCGTTGCTATGTGCACTTAGTATTACGGCCTGCTCTAGTGAAGTCGGGGAAGAGCCAGAAATTGATCCGCCTCAGCAAAATAATGCTCGGGTCATCGTCGTTGGAGCTGGTATTGCAGGACTTAAGGCCGCACATGACTTGAAAGCGCGCGGGGTTGACGTTTTAGTACTTGAAGCACAGGCGAACGTCGGTGGACGTTTGAAAGTTAACCGCTCGCAGGGGATCCCTTTTGATGAGGGGGCAAGCTGGATACATGGTTCTGGTGAGGATAACCCTATCACTGAGCTTGCAAGGCAAGCAGAAATGAATTTGTTTGAAACTAAAGATGAAAGTGTGGTTGTGCATGATGCTGATGGAGGATTGTATACACCAAAACTGCTTCGGGACTCGGAATCTCTCTTTAACAGCACTTTAGATTTAGTGCGAGAGGATGGCTCTCGCAATAGGTCATTTAAACAGGTATATGATGATCTTGACGAAGAACCTGAATTTAAAAACGTCAGGCTTCGTGACTACATGATGTCGGCTTATCTTGAATTCAATATTGGTGGTGATATCAGCAAACTGTCTTCTAGTGAATTTGATAGTGATGAGGCTTTCGACGGCACAGAGCAGTTAGTAACTAACGGTTATGATCGACTGGCAAATTATTTCGCAAAAAATCTTCAAGTCGTTACCAATGCTGCAGTCCGAGAAATTGAGTACTCTGCTGAAGGCGTGGAAATTACCACCACTGATGGCAGAAGTTTTGAAGGTAAAGCTGTCGTGGTCGCTGTTCCGCTCGGTGTTCTTAAACAAAACAAAATTGAGTTCACACCAGCATTACCTGCGGTTAAACAGAGCGTAATTCAACGCATGCACATGGGGAACGTCAACAAGTTTTTGCTTAAATGGGATAGTACATTCTGGGATAACTCTGTCCACTATATTGGGTATACCGGTCAACAAAAAGGTCGCTTTAACTATTTTTTGAACGTGAATCAGTTTGCCCCTAACAGCCATGCCTTGATGACGTTTACGTTTGGTGATCAAGCTGATGTCAGCGAACAACAATCTGACGAGCAAATTATTAATGAGGTGGTAGCCAATTTAAGAGCAATTTATGGTCCATCAGTACCCGCTAAAAAGCCTACACTGCTTCGAACTAAATGGCGATCTAACCCTTATACCTATGGTGCCTATTCATATGTTGGCGTGGGTAGCTCAACTGAAGATTTTGACATCATTGCTGAACCCGTGGCCGGTCGCATATTTTTCGCTGGTGAACACACATCTACCGATCACCGTGGCACAGTGCATGGGGCTTATTTGTCTGGAGCTCGCGTTGCTGACGAGCTCAAACTTGCAGGCTTCTAGCTTTGCAACTGTCTGACAAGCGTTTTACTCAACAATTGGCAAAACGCTTGTCATTCCTTTTAGGTATTTAATGTAGCTTTCACACCCAATGAGGTGCACTAACGCGCACCTCAGATGTTCATATTCGCTTGCAAAATTTTTTACTGTCTCCATCAAATCTCCACAGTTGCTCAACGAATTCGCAATAGCTTCATTGAATAATAACGCTTGGCATATACCCAAGTTGGCGACAGCCTTAAATCATACGTGAGGAATAAACCATATGTTTTACCAATGCCCGAAGTTTAGTGCTTTATTCGCGGCAATAACGCTACTGATATTGTCTGGATGTAATAACGCCCATCAAAGCGCAGCTGACGTGCCAACAATTTCGGTGAGCGTACTGACTCTCAACGCTCAAGATCGTCTACAAACACAGGATTTCCCGGGGCGTGTTGCTGCGGTACGGGTCGCAGAGATCCGCGCGCAAGTGACCGGTATCGTGCAAACCCGTTTGTTTGAGCAAGGTGTCGATATCACCGCAGGGTCAGTGTTGTTTCAAATTAACGCGGCGCCATTTCAGGCCGAAGTAGACAGTGCCGCTGCGGCATTAACCAAAGCACAAGCCGTCGCCAAACGTGCAGGTTTAGAGGTGAAACGGCTTACGACATTAAGTGCGCGTGGCGTGGTCAGTCGTCAGTTATATGATGATGCAGTGTCACTACATGAACAGGCCATCGCAGACGTCAATCTGGCAAAAGCCACACTGCAGCGGCGTAAACTGGATCTGCAATTTGCCAAGGTTACCGCACCAATTACGGGCCGCATTGATCAAACACTGGTCAGTGAAGGCGGTTTAGTATCGCCAGCGGATGCCGTGCCAATGGCCAAAATTCTGCAAATTGATCAGGTGTATGTCGACGTCCGTGTACCGGCGACTTTAGTCGCTGCACTGCAACCGCCGAGCAAGGCCCCTAATGTGGTGGACATTGTTGATAGCAATGGCATCAAGCTCAATATGCAAGGTCGAGTGATGTTCACAGGCTCTGAAGTCGACAGTGGTACCGGAGATGTCTTGGTACGCGTGCTGGTAGACAACCCAGGCCACCGGTTACTACCAGGCATGTACGTGCAGACCCGGCTGCCGCTGGCAGCTTATCAGGATACGATTTTTGTACCGCAACAAGCAGTCAGTAGATTACAAGGGCAACCCACAGTATGGCTGATGAATAGCCAGCAACAGGTGGCAGCCGTCCCTATTGAAATTGCCGAGATCATTGATGGTCACTACCGTGTGACCGGTGGTTTATCAGCCGGACAACAGTTGGTGGTGGAAGGGATTGAAAAATTAGCACCATCAGCGCAAGTGATGCCACAACCTTGGTTGGCGGTGGCAGAGCGCATCAATGCGCCTTTGGCTACATCTGCCGCGGAGTAACCTGCATGTCACAGTTTTTTATTCACCGCCCGGTGTTCGCCTGGGTCATCGCACTGTTTATTGTGTTAGCAGGTGTTATCGCAATTCCCCAACTGCCGATTTCGCGTTATCCATCGGTGGCGCCGGTATCAGTCAGTATCTTCGCGACTTATCCGGGCGCGTCGGTACAAACACTCAATGACTCAGTGGTGAGTCTGGTTGAACGCGAGTTGTCCGGCGTGAAGGATTTGCTCTACTTCGAATCAACCGCCGATACCGCTGGTGGTGCGCAAATCACTGTAACCTTTAAACCCGGCACTAACGCAGAGATAGCACAAGTTGATGTGCAAAATCGACTCAAAGCCATTGAACCACGTTTGCCACAAGCAGTCCGGCAAAGTGGCTTACAGGTCGAGGCAGCATCGTCGGCATTTTTAATGATGGTTGGCTTGTCTTCGCCGGACGGATCATTTACAGAAATAGAATTAAGCGATTATTTGGCGCGTAACATCGTCGAAGAACTGCGCCGTATTGATGGCGTCGGCCGCGTGCAGTTGTTTGGTGCTGAGCAAGCCATGCGGATCTGGGTTGACCCACACAAACTCAATGCGTTTGGCTTGACGATGCAGGAACTAACGCAAGCGATTGAACAACAAAACAGCCAAATTGCGCCTGGAAGAATTGGGGATGAGCCCACAGTTACCGGTCAACGCGTGACCATGCCGCTGACGATTCAAGGTCAGCTCACGACGCCTGCCGAGTTTGGTCGCATCGTGCTACGCGCAAGTAGCGATGGCGCCAACGTGTTTTTATCCGATGTGGCACGGGTGGAGCTTGGTGCGCAGTCCTATAACTTTTCGAATCGCGAAGATGGCCATATCGCCAGCAGCGCCGCCATCATGTTGGCTCCAGGCGCCAACGCTGTAAGAACAGCAGCTGCTATCAAAGAACGGATGGCCGAATTGGCCCCTGGCATGCCCAAAGGACTTACATATTCGTTGCCATTTGACACTGCGCCTTTTGTCAAAATATCGATTGAAAAAGTAGTTTATACGCTGCTCGAAGCCATGGTGCTGGTGTTTTTGGTGATGTTGTTATTTTTACAAAACCTGCGCTACACCTTGATCCCCGCCATCGTGGCGCCTATTGCGCTGCTTGGTACTTTTGCGGTGATGTTAGTGGCCGGGTTTTCGATTAATTCATTAACGATGTTTGGCATGGTGCTGGCGATCGGCATTATTGTTGATGATGCCATCGTCGTGGTGGAAAACGTCGAACGCCTGATGACCGAACATGGCTTGTCACCACAACAAGCGACTATCCAGGCGATGCACGAGATCAGCGGAGCTATCATTGGCATCACGCTGGTACTGACCGCCGTATTTATTCCGATGGCATTTGGCAGCGGTTCAGTTGGTATCATTTACCAGCAGTTTAGCCTGGCGATGGCGGTGGCTATTTTATTCTCCGCCTTGTTGGCGCTGACACTCACACCAGCGTTATGTGCAACCTTGCTGCGACCTGTCACTGGGCATTCACAGCATCGCTTATTTATGAGCTTTAATCAGGGTTTTGCCCGTTTGAACACCAACTACAGCGTATTCCTGGATAAACTGCTTGGCCGCACCGGCCGTGTGATGGCGTTGTATACAGCCTTATGCGCCGCTTTAGTTCTGGCGATGCACACCTTGCCTTCGTCGTTTTTACCCGAAGAGGATCAAGGTTATTTTATGACATCAATCCAGTTACCAACTGGTGCGACTGCCGAGCGCACACTGAACGTGGTGAAGGCTTTTGAACACCATGTAGCTAGTCGACCGGCACTCGATTCCAATATGGTGATACAAGGGTTTAGCTTCGCCGGCTCCGGACCGAACACCGCCATGGCGTTTACCATGCTAAAAGACTGGGACTTACGCCAAGGCGCTACGAGTGCCAGTGAAGCATTGGCAGCCCAACAAGCGCTTGCCAATCAGGTCGAAGGCTCTGTGATGACGATGTTACCACCTGCCATCGATGAACTGGGTACATCGGCTGGGTTCACCTTCTACCTGCAAGACCGAGTCAACCGAGGTGAAGCAGCCTTACAGGCTGCACAAAGCCTGTTACTGGAAATGGCCGCGCAAAGTACCTTACTCAGTGAGGTTTATGCTGATGGACTGCCAGCCGGTGAAAGTATTGAATTAACGATCGATCGGCAAAAGGCTGAAGCTTTGGGGCTGTCTTTTAACACGTTGAGCAACACGATTTCGGCAGCCATGGGGTCGGTCTACGTCAACGACTTTCCCAATAAAGGGCGAATGCAGCAGGTCATAGTACAAGCCGATGCCAAGTTCCGCATGACGCTGGATGATGTTTTAGCGCTTCGTATCAAAAATGCCAATGGTGGTATGGTGGCGCTGCGTGAAGTGGTCACGCCAACGTATAGCGAAGCGCCGTTGCAGTTGAAACGCTATCAGGGATTTGCTGCTGTACGCATTGCTGGCAGTGCGGCACCTGGCGTATCTAGTGGCGCAGCGATGGCTGAAATAACCTCATTGGCAACAAAATTGCCAGAAGGGTTCGCGATCGCCTGGACCGGTGCGTCATTGCAAGAACGGCAGTCGGCCGCCCAAGCGCCGCTGTTATTACTGGTGTCGGCGCTGGTGGTGTTTTTGGTCTTGGCGGCACTTTATGAAAGTTGGTCCATTCCGTTGGCTGTGATCATGGTGGTGCCGCTTGGGTTACTGGGTGCTGTGGCGGCTGTCTTATTGCGCGATATGCCCAACGATGTGTTTTTTAAAGTGGGCCTGATCACCATCATGGGGTTATCGGCGAAAAACGCGATATTAATTATTGAATTTGCCCGTCAGTTGCAAGTTGAAGGACGATCATTGACTGAAGCAGTCATCACCGCATCACGGTTACGCCTGCGACCTATTCTGATGACTTCGTTGGCTTTTACCTTAGGTGTGGTGCCCTTAATGCTGGCAAATGGCGCGAGCTCTGAAACACAAAAAGCAATTGGAACAGGTGTTTTTGGTGGCATGATCAGTGGCACCTTATTAGCCCTCGTATTTGTACCTGTGTTTTATGTTTGTGTATTAAGTGTTCGAAATCGTCTGTGTTCCATGTGGACAACAAAGCGGAGTTAATCAAAGCAAAGGACATCAACACGCCGATCTAAAGCAGCCCTGCTGAACACTGATGGGAAAATGGCTGGATGATCACAAACATTGGTTCTTTGAACACAGAGCGGCACCAAAGCGGGCGCCCCTCCACTAAACAGGCGGCGCAGCTTCCCCGCGAATACTTTGCAACATAAAGCGGCGTGGTGTGAGTGTTTCTTGGCAAAATGGCAGCACTTGCACCTGGCTCACGCTGGGATCTTCCGCCATATAGAATGCGCGATCTAAGATCAACCACAGTTCCAACACCGGTTGAAACCAATGTTTGACCCGTTCAAGTTGCTGCACTTCGATATAACGTGGCCAACTTTGCTGTAAATACTGTTCCGCTTCGCCGGTGGAGATCACGACATTCGGTACGCCTTGTTGTGCCGCGGCATACTGTACAAAGGCGGTAAATTCGCCGCTTAACCATTGTTTGGGAATGGAATTGAGCGGCTGATATTTCGCATCCCCCAGCACTGTACTGCGCCACAGTTGGTATGCCAGCCGCCACCACACCTCGCGTTGTCGCAGCTGCAAAATTCGTTGCCCACCGGTATGTTGCCCTTGGACTGCCAACTTCAAATCGGCGCGGTGCAGCTGTAAGCGTGTCTGCTTTACCTGTTGTGACAAAGGTTGATACATCAGCGCGGCTTGTAAATGATAACAACAGGGCACGATAGTCGCCGGCCATTGCTGTTGCCGCACCAACTGCAGGGCGCGGCGATGCAAATCACCGCACGCATGCAGCGCGAGCAAGCGCGGCACTGACGGTTGCGCTAGAACCTTGGCGGGTAATGGCTCGGCCAATACATCGACCGTGATAAACTGCTGCGATAGTTGATGCCGTGCCGCCCGCTCTTGCCCTTGCTGGCACAAACTGGCTTGCCATTCCACACTTAGCACCTGTCGCGGCGTGGCCAGCTCGCGCTGTGAACTATTGCCCTGCAGGGTGGTCGCACTCGGCGCCGTTGTGCTCGCCACATCCATAGCTTGCATATCTTTAGCCGTCATATCCATAGCCGCCACCGCCATTCCCAAGTGACCTTTGCCAGCACACCATTCAATGACACGGCTAGGTAAAGGAGGTAACTGCGCCACGAATTGCAAAATTTGCTGCCATTTACGCCCACCAATGGCTTGGCTTAACCAAAACGGCAGCTGATCGGCAACCAGCGCTGGGTCACGCCACTCAGGAACTGGCCAGTCGGTTACCGGGCGCGTTTTCGAAGGGATCTCTGTTATGTGACATGGCGCGAATCCACTCGGCACATCGGCCGGTACATCGGCTGTTACTTCGGCCGGTACATCGGCCTGCCAGCTCGCCAAAACACCCGCCTGCTGTGCCGCTTGATAATCATCCACCGCCTTCGGCCAATCCGGTAGCCAATCGCCAACGATGTCCGTCGCAGGGGCTTGCTGTCGCAACCATGCGCCAAGTTCATGCTGCCACCATGCCGGCGGGCTGGCGAATGGATGGAATTGCCATAAATCGCGGTAGTGCCATAAAAATTGATCCAGCTGCTGCCACACGCGAAGCGCATCCAGTTCAGGCTGCCCTGGAAATACCACGGGCGCCATCGTTGTTGCCACGTCATATGCCATGTGGTTCTGCGGAATGTTAGAAACCATATCGCGGCCTCCTGTTGCTTTGCTGGGGTGAATGATGCGGTCTTAGTCTAGCGAGCTCGTTTTACTGATCGGGTGCAACCGTCCCATGGATATCGATGACAAAGTTGCGCTGGGCGCACACGCACAGAGCGCTTCTTTCGTGCAGGCGTTACGCCATCGTCCGGATGCAATCGTACGGACGCTATGCTTCGGACACCATGGTACGGACGCCACAGTATCGATACCCAAGCACAGCGACCGCAAGGCACTGACCATCTAGGCGCATCATAACAAATTCTGTCCTAGGACGGGTTGGCAAGCCCAGTTGGCTATGCCACACTGCCTCGCATAGGTTGTACATTCTAAGTTGGCCAATATGACCGAACTTAAACTCATCATGCATGTAGAAGACGATCCATCGATCCAAGTGGTCACCAAGGTGGCATTAGAAGCGGTCGGTGGTTTTAGCGTGCTGACCTGCAGCAGTGGCCAACAGGCCTTGGATGAATTTGCCAATCAGCCGCCGCAGTTGTTGCTGCTGGATGTCATGATGCCTGGCATGGATGGCCCTAGCACCCTTCGCCTGCTACAGCAACGCTACGATTTAACCGACATCCCTGTGGTATTTATGACCGCAAAAGTACAAACCAGCGAAATAGAATCCTATCTGGCAATGGGCGCATCGGGCGTGGTGGTAAAACCTTTTGATCCTATGGAGTTATCCAATCAAATTCGGCAGATTTGGCAAAACCATAGCCAACGAAACTGAGACCAGACACTACCGTAAGAATACGTGAACAGACGCGCTTGACGTCATCGTTAGCTCAAGTTTGTGCTACTGGCGCCTATCTTTGCGTGCGGTCACTGTATAGACGGCATAAGCATTTAACTCAAATAAATGCTTATGCTATCGTGGCCTTAGTGCAATGGCTCAAGATGCAGCCATGTGCTTCCCAATTGCACGTCATGGCGATTTTGTATCGTCTTCATCCACACTTTCCAATCGCAGCTGTTTCACATCCTCAAATAGCTGCTCGCTTTGCTGGCTAAACTGTGACCACTCGGTGGGTTGATGCAG
>JACCDR010448900.1_pt1 | contig 26094 bp, 25 predicted proteins | sample 7446431 | NCBI WGS metagenome assembly JACCDR01 (sample SAMN15323443, study PRJNA562643) | freshwater metagenome | isolation source: river surface water | place: USA:Blue River Watershed | collected 2017-08-17 | reverse complement strand
GGGGTAACCCGAAAAAATAAAATTTGACTTTTGTCAGAAAACATGCGACAAAGGAGACTATGCTGATTGGTCCATATCTCAATAAATAGCCCACTTCCCCTTCTTTTTGGACGCATCTTATTGGCTCATATCTCGATAACTAGAGCACTTGTGTTTCATGTTTTCCTCCAAACGTCAAAATAAAACTTTTTCAGCAAACGCCTTTTTTATCTTCATCTTTTTTCGAAATGAAATCTCAAAATCGCAAAAGTTTGTCGCCGGGGTGAAAACATGAAACATATTTGGTCGCTTCTGATTGGCCCATATCTCAATAAATAAACCATTACCCCCTTCTTTTTGGACGCTTCTGATTGGACCATATCTCGATAACTAGCGCACTTGTGTCGCATCTTTTCCACCAAACGTCAAAATAAAACTTTTTCAGCAAACGCCATTTTTACGTTCATCTTTTTTCAGACGGGGTAACCCGAAAAAATAAAAGTTGACTTTTGTCAGAAAACATGAAACAAAAAAGGTGAACGCTGATTGGTCCAAAATCGATTTTTTTCTCCCTATAAAGTAAATGAATTTCCTCTATGTATTGTACTTGCTACTTCCTTCTACGATCCTAGAGACACTCAAGTCTTTTACAGGGCTACAAACATCCCCATTAAAATGGATCCAAGATCTGCGCCACATGAAAACACATTTGCCGCCAGATGACTACAAAATTTTCTACTTTATCGTGTACACGCTTGCAAAGTACCACATGATTTTTTCCAACGCATTCATTCCTGTCAGAGCAACCTGGATGCTAAGACACAGCTTTATTTTGCCAGAAGGTGTCCCAAAAGACAAGGTGGACGAAATGAACCCATTTTACACCTTTGGCAATATCAGTTATTCTGAGCTCATTTTTTCCAAATACATTGAGAAGGATTCAAAGGATGACCAAAAGGCGCTGACTATCCAATACAAGGACTATCTGCCATTTATGATACGAAGTTTTGGTTTCTACTGTGGCTTCAAACACATTGACAAGGAATTTATCACGATTGTGCGTAATGGCTGGAAAGTACCTAGAATTGCAGACTACTTTATTTACTTGTTCGACATGTTCTACCTTAAAGGCGCCCTGAGCAACCCAAAAATTAATGAAATTGATACATCTGTTCTCTACTTTAGACCAATTGTCTCCAAAGACGAAATGGAGTATGTCATGATATATTTAGAAAGGCTGGTTCAAAGCGTTGAAGAAATATTCCTAAACGATAGTAATATTAGTTTATTGAGTTTATTAACAGCACTCAAGCGTAAAATGGCATCTACGGCTGGTACTAGCCCTTTGGCAAAGAGTATAGAAACTCTTTTAAACAATTTGTTGTGGTCACTTTTGAGTCTCTATAACAAATCGTTTAATATCGAAAACGACATATTAGGGTTTGTAGACAAACAACTCATGGGTACGACGCCCACCCTTAAAATGCTTATTAATATTCTTTTTTTCAACCTATCCTTTTTCCACGTTTCCAAGGAAGCAGATATTCAAAAATTACTAAAAGAGAAGAACACCGACCAGACTGCATTTTTGAAAAAGTACATTCCTAATTGGATCTCTCAATTCAAGTCTATGTTGCCAGAATTCAAGGAAAATCTGGCAGGTGTCAACTCATACAAGACTGAGATTATTGAGCTCATGAAAGAAACTCGTATGGATGTCTATGAACAGACCTTAAAGACAGAAGTAGAAAAATACGCACCATATACAACTGTACCAAAGGTAGACCCTAAAACCTATAATATACTAATTATTGGCGAGTCTGGGTCCGGAAAGAGTACGCTAATCAACAATATCTTCAATTTAATGACAAATATGGACATTGAGTCTACCTTTTCTAATCGCGATTTTCCCTTGCTGTTCAAGACGCTAGATGACACAAAAACTATGAAAGAGATGATTAGATCCAAAACTCTGAATATATTTGCCAATATATTACAGATAGAATCCAGGACTTTTCAAAACTATGACAAGAGCGTCATTCTAAACTGGCTGGGCAACAAGGACTTGTTGTTTTCGTCAGAGGTACCACCAGAGGAATTTGGTACTATTGATTCTCTGCGTAAGATGATTTTCAGTGTTTTTGGCAACCCAAATACTGCTGAGACACAAAAGCAGTCTGCTAGCGTTACAATGTTTTGCAACAATTATACGCTGCACTGCAACGAGTTTGTCGTCAATTTTATTGACACGCCTGGTTTATCCGATACAAATGGCGGATTGGTGGATGAGCGCAATTTGGACATTATTGCAAAGTACCTCAAGTCGTACAAGCACATTGACTATGTCCTGTATACTGTCAATGCAAATACGACCCGATTAAAACCCAATATACAAAATTACCTAAAATTACTCGACTTTGACAATCTCATTACAAAGGTCGGGGACACTGTAGAGTCTAGATTTGCATTCTGCTTCACTTATGTGACCCAGGAATCTATTCACAATATCAAATATGTGATGAATTCTATATTAAAGCACTTGTATCCAAATAAAGACAAACAAACGCTACAGAATGTCAAGTATTACATGTTCAACAATGAGACAATTAAGACTCTAAAAACAAGATACTTTTACAAGTCTACGTCATTTTTTACCTGGGTCAAAAAAGTCAACCACACAATTTTGTCATTTTTTCATACAAACGGGGAATTAGATTATAATACATTTAGCAACATTTGGGAGTTCAATGCAAAGCAGCTGTCAGAGCTGTTCTTTACTATAATCAACTTGAAATCGGCACCTCTACAGCCTCTGAGTTTCGATCAGGGTGGTCCAGCTATGATTCTTTCAGATAACTTTATATTTGCGTGTGAACAGTCAATTGTGTACTCTTTCACTAAATTGCTGCATATGGAAGACCGCGCTCCTTCCCAGCTACGTCCATATGTCCTAGACCGCGTTAAGAGAACACTGGACGGTGAGACGCTACAGGTGAACTCAATTATCGCGCTACGACAGCTTCTTCCATTCGCATCAATTTATGGTTATCCTACAGAGTTTGCTCTGACAAACCAGCAGCGTATAGACCTGTATACATTCATTTACACCAAGCTCTCGACAAAGTATCCTGTTATTTTTAAAACGTATAACATAAAGGTAGAAGAGGGCTACTACAAAAACAAGGAAGCAGAACTCGCCAACAGAGTGAATGAGTTGATGCAAATCAAGCAAGAGTATAGTGGAAAATCAAAAGTAAAACCAGAGAAGGCGTTTAAAATCGATGACGACTTTATTAAGTATGAATTGACATACCAAGGCGTGTTGTTTCTACAATAAAAATATAATTTAATTCATAGGCTCTTTTTTACATTCTAGTTCCAAGTCCCTCAACATATCGCCTATAAAATCGTCGTTATCACAAATCTTCAAGTATTTCTCTTTTAATTCATTGCCAAATAACTTTGTCAAAATATCCAGTTTTTCCTTCATAATAGAATCACAATCAAATTCATTGGTACTCTCATAACACCATCTACAATAACACTGATTATTATTTAAGAAATACTCTAATTTCATCCATTGAGATTGTTTTGCCTTATTCATTTTTGCGAGTTCAATAAATCTACGACAATATTTTTTTTGGTCTTTGCAAGTTTGTCCTAGAAATTGGTAGATTGACATTTTGTCAAACGTATTCCATTCATAATGAACTTCTGTTACACAATATCGCGCAAAAATAGAACAATCGCAATTTTCAATACAATACATTTAGTATCCTATTTATGCTATTTAGACCAGCCAAGAAGGTTATAAACTTTGTTTGTTACATCATTAACAGCCTCTTTAGCAGACTCTGCTAAATTTGCCACCGTCTCTTTAGCAGACTCTATTGTTTCGTTTACCTTTTGGGATGCAACGTCACCGACAAGCAGTGCACCATTCCAGTACAGATCGCTATTTGATTGGTCTGGTTCATACATGTCTTCATCGTTTTCTGGTTTTAAACCCGGTCTATTCCTCAAACTTTCCTTGATAGCCACAAAGTCGCACTGCTCTTTAAAGTAGCACTGAATCTCAATAGGAAATAAATTCAGATATGCTTGGAATTCTGGTAGATTTAATAGCTGGCTGTAATCATGGTCATAAGTCCTTTCGGCTTGTTTGATCGGCAAAAAACTATTATTGCTAATTTCTATCGCAACCTCCCCAACCTCTGGCTCTTTTTCGCACACATAGGCTTGATCACGGCTTAGCGGTGCATATGGATAGATATAATCAGAATGAAAATAACGGTGGATGTAAATACGCATCACCTTGTTAAAGTCCTCTACATTGTCATACATAATTGGAGTGGTTCGTGCCTTGAAGTATTCCTGTGAGTTGCTTGCAATTTCGCCTAGCAAGTACTCGACATTTATAGGACTGTTGTTCTCGACAACATCTAATATTTTTTTGAGCGAATCCTCGCACATGTTGAAATACTTTTTATAAATCTCGAATGGATCCGTCAAAAAGATGTCTGTCTCTTCCCAGCTCTCTTTTGCATGTTTTTGCGTCAGAAAGAAACTGTTCCATGGGATAAGGTGCGCTTTCATGTGGCTGTTGATGTAGCTGTCCAAGCCTATACCGACAAACTGGCCATACCTCTTCTCTACAGAGGTAGTCTGTGAGAATGTAAACACAAATGCAAAGTTGCGCTTGATGTATCTCGGAAAGGTGTTGATATACTGGTTCAAGACGTTTGAATTTCTTGGCCTCAAACTGTTAATGGTAAATAAGAAGAGATTTACAGTGCCCAACTTTCTCAGTGCACACAGCATACTAGCCAAGTGCTCCTTGTCTTTCCCAGAACCGGAAGTGTCTCCCAATCCAGGTGTATCTAACAGTTCTATAATGTTTCCTTTTTTGTCTGTGAATCTGTAGATGGTACATGTCATGGTCACACTAGCCGCACCGTTGCTTTGGGCTCGCTCTTTGAACAAGCTGTCTTTGACACTGTAATACTCTATCTCATAAGGAATGACAGTTTTCGGCCCCTCAGGATCTTCCCAGCCTTGTTGTGCATTTTTGTAATAAAGAATATTTGCAACTGAATTAATGAGCGTACTTTTACCTGTGCCACTTTCACCAGCAATGACAATTCTAATGTAGTTTGGCTGCTGTTTATTGACCACTGCACTGGGCTCTCTTAAATCTGCATTCATTAAAACATCATTGGGCACGTTTTTGTTGTGAAGGATAGTAAATAAGGATTTCTTGTGATCTGGGAATCTAGCGGAAAGTGAGCGTATGACAGGCGTCAAGTTGTAAATTTGCAAGGGATATTTTTCAAATGCCTCGATTTCAGTAAACCGTTGGAGATCAAACGATTTTGTGTCTGATGACAAGTAGAAGCGCATTCTGAGGTAAATCTCTTCCAAAAGGATCTTTGGCAAAATATCTAGCGGCCAAAAGTGTCTCTCTGGTAATGTAGGCGAAATACAGTCGTAAATAAAATTAGACAATCTGCTTATATTTTTTTTGGACGACTGCAGTGGCACTGAAATGGTCTGCACCAGTTCATTTTTAATTTTATTCACTTGCTCTTTTGTAGCTGGTTTTTTGTATTTTTGCAGCCAGTATGCTAAATTAAGCCTTGGATCTGAAATATCAATTTTTGTGCCTAATTGCTTACTCATGGATTTGTTGTGCACAAGCACCTCGTAGTCCTTTATAAAGTCCAGTTCTTCTTGACTGAAGTCGATATCCATTCCTGGAAAAAATAGAGCAACAATCGATCCAGCCAGTTCAGACATGGCATATTGGTTTACAACCATGGTGCCATACTTTTTGGCAAGATAACTGGTTGAAACAAAGGTTGATAGTAGTAATGCATCAGACACAAGCTTAGCAGCCTCTATTTTCATCTGAGTAATAGCGAGAAAAAAATCACCTGGGACGCTTTCATTTGGTGTTCAATTCGATTTATTAATATTTGTGGTGACCAGAATCTTGGAAACCTATCAATATAATTCTCAATTTATTCAAGTCTAGCTTTTCATACTTGTTGCCATCTTTTTCATCAAATTGAGTGATAAAATAATGAAATCCAGTTTTAATTTGATCGCTGTTTACAGGAATCTCTTGGATAAAGCTTTTATCATCGTAAAGATCTTCGACAATAGCATTATTAAATTCTATAATGTCTGTCATTTCACTAAATTGCTTTCCTTGCAAAAACGCATACCCACCTTTATTAAAGTCGTATCCAAATTTCTTCTTTAATTTATCAAAAAGTAAATCTAGTTTGGTATAGACATAAAAAACAGGTATCATTTTTTGACGAGCTTCATGAAGAACAGTTGTATCAAATATCTTCAAACGATCATCTATAACATGCATAATGGCGTGATAAGATTTTAATTCTACGATATTAAGGTTATTTAATTCCCAAAACTTAATAATCCCTTTATCGTGTTTTAGCACCTTTGGTACACCTTTTACTGGCTCACTATTGTCTCCTGTGAGCATGGAAATCAATGTAGATCGACCAGACCCTTCTGGTCCAACTACTGCAATTTTATAAATATCTGGGTCCTTCTTACTTGTAGCTTCTTGCCTAGATTGTATTTTTCGCTTATGCAAAAAGACTGCTCCGGCACCTAAGACAGTCGCAGTAGCTAGTGCTGTGGCTATTGGTACTATAGCGTTACTACCTTGGTCTCTCTTTGATCTATGGCTCATAAAAATAGTCAACATTTTATTTTTAAGCTACATTTGCACCAATCAGCGCTGTCTCCTTTGTCTCATGTTTTCTGACAAACGTCAACTTTTATTTTTTCGGGTTACCCCGTCTGAAAAAAGATGAACGTAAAAAAGGCGTTTGCTGAAAAAGTTTTATTTTGACTTTTGGTGGAAAAGATGCGACAAAGGGGACCAATCACAAGCGTCTTACAAGACGATTTGGAATTCCTTGGACATGCCATACCATGTGATAATAGCCAACACAGATAAGACAATGTTGATGATCGCATGAGAGGACATGCTTAAAGGATCCTTGTAGAAATCCATTGGCAGGTAGCTCATAACAATGTTAATGCTAGAGTTGATAAGGATTAAAATGAGCAATGCGTAAAGAATAGAGCCGTATTTCATATATAAGTTAAAGCAACAAAAAAAAAATCATGTTATGAGCCCTCCAATTTACAGTTATGGCATTATTCTGCTGAATAAGCGCAACCAGGTCCTGCTTGTCCAACGGCGGCACACTATAGAGTTTCTAGAGCTCATTCGGGGCCGGTTCAGTAACCGTGAAATGGCCTATGAGTTTCTATTCCACCTGACCAAGTACGAAATGGAAATGGTGCAGACCAAGTCTTTTTACGAGCTGTGGCCCTTTGTCTCTAATTTCTCAGAGATGAACAGTTTTCAAGCAGCCAAGGATCGCTTTCAGCACCTAAAAGTCCGGGAAATGGCTGAGAATATAGAACCTGACAAATTACAAGACGAGCCAGATTTTGTACTACCAAAAGGCCGGAAGCAACGCATGGAGACCGATAAGCAAGCTGCTATACGTGAATTCGAGGAAGAGACCGGTATTTCTAGGAATACCATCTTTGTCACGAATCGGTCAGAAACAGAATTTTTTTATGGGTCAAATGGAAAGCTTTATGCTACCAAGTATTTTGTTGCATATTATGACCACGACAACTCGGTATTTCAATCTAGTTGCCCAAGAGAAGTGCAGAGCGTCCAATTTATGTCACTCCAAGAAGCTCTGGTAAGTGTGCAGCGCGACCGTAGCACGCTGCGACATATTTTATTTAAGATTCTTTTCTACCGAAAAGTTAAAGCTAAAAATATTTTCTAATCAAACATCAATGGACACACCGGTCTTATGCATCATTCATCGCTTGCAATGTGCATTTAAAGTAAATCGATTTCCAGAAGTGCCAGAGGAAGATCGTGTCACGTTTGTCAAGACCGCTATGCTTTTACTCACAAGAAGTTTGTACACACCATTTAACTGGGGACTCTCTCAGAAAATCTTTACAGACGGCGTCGATCCTTTACAAGAATTCAAATATATCCTAAAAGAGCACAAGACGCCTTTAATTGAGTGTCCTTATAATTTAGGGCGCTTTAATATGAATTACTTTAATCAGCTAGAGTATACAAAAGTCCATAGAAGCGGCTGGCAGTACGTTCTGACGCACTTGCAAAGGCACAGTTCCAGTGAGTGTAAATTGCTGTTAGATACTTCTGTCGATAGATCTTTCGGATGGGAGCAGGCACCGCTGGAAAAGGCTGGTATTTTACCATATAAACAGGAATGGATGGGAATTATTCATCACACATTTGACACGACATTTTCAGACTATAATTGTGTTGCACTATTTAAAAACCCTGTGTTTATAGAGTCTTTGGAACACTGTAAATCCTTGATTGTGATGAGCTCTTATTTGCGAGCACAGGTCAAGGCTGCGCTAAATTCCATCGGCAAGTGCCACGTACCAGTTCAGCTAGTATTTCATCCGACTGAAATTCAAGTACAACCATTTACGACTGTAGAAACCAAGACCTTGGTCCATGTCGGCTCTTTTTTACGCAACACCTTTCGATTCTACGCATTGGAAGTACCTGGTGTTAAGAAAATGCTGCTCAGCAATTCAGGCTGTGGTAAATTAATTCCAAACACGTGCTGTCCTTTAGGTCCTGAAAACGGTCCTACAACATGTCCATCCACGCCAACATGCTGTCCAAGGACGTGTTGCTCATCAGACCCAACATGTTGCCCAACAACCTGTCCAACGACGTGCCCATCAGTTTCCAATATTTTTCACCACAAACTAAATCAGTTTATCGAGGAAATGGTACAGAGTGTAGAAATTATCAGCCATTTAAACGATGATGCTTATGACACTTTTTTAACAGACAAGGTGGTCTTTCTTGACTTGATTGACGCTTCTGCGTGCAACACTCTGATTGAAAGCATGGTTAGATTTACACCAGTCATTGTGAACAAAATCGAGCCGGTAGTAGAGCTGCTTGGCCCAGATTACCCTCTCTACTTTGAAAACGACATTTCCATTATAGAATTAAGTCGGTTTGTGCAAAAAGTGTTTGAAGGTGATCTCATTCGAAAAGCGCACTTATATTTGAGACAGCTCAATATGCAGCGATTAGGTATATCAGAATTTATTAGCAAAGTGAAGCAGATTTCATATTGCTAGACAATCTCGCTCACAAGATCGTTTGATGCAACGACAATGTCAATTATTTTTAGCGCTGAAAATCGGCTAGATCGTTCACAACGGCTAACAATCTTGTCTCTGAGCTGATTATTACACTTGTCCATGAAGACAATGGTCTTGACAAAGTCAAAATGGATGCCAGGGAAAGCAGAGTGTTCATTCACAATAAAGCATTTTATCTCATTTTTTTTAAATTTTTTGACATTTCGCTCTAATACCGAAGAGACTGATTCTGTCATAATATATACAGGACCTGTGATCATTTCCTTGACTTTAGGATTCTCAGACTTTAATGTAAAGACCATACAAGGAAACTGGATCGCACCGCTGTCCAAGGCCTTGTACAGCTGCTCGTATTTCGAGTTGACGCAATCCAATTTGCTGCCCGTAAGTGCGATTAATTGAGATACTTTCAGATTTCGCCGACAAATAGGACACGCCTTGCGATTGACGAGCCAGCCAGAGATGCAGCCCACGCAGCAAGGATTCATACAACAAGGCGTTACAACGCGCTTGTTTGAAGCGATTTGGTCGAAGCAAATGGGACAAATGTCAGACTGGACGCGCTGCAAGATATCTGATGAGTGTCGCTTTTCCATAGACTCGAGTGACTCAAATTTTATGTGCTGTAAAATATCCTTGTATCGGTTGCGATTAACGAGAACGGGCAGGTCTCGTTCAAACTGTCTAGTTGTCAGTCTCGTAGCAGGCTCATACTCTAGTGTCTGAAAGAGCGGTGGAAGAGCTCCGGTAAATCGATACTCGTCCATGGCGAGGACGAAATCTGGATGCCTGCTTAATGATGACACAAACGGCTGCATGGTCCAGGAAATAAAGCTGTGATTCATGATCCACTGGTAATCGTTTGGTGCTTCGTCTATAATCAGTCTTTGTACGAACACGCTAAATACTTGAATGTGCTCAAACAAGACGCTTGAAATATGGCCTGAAATAAGAACACAGGAGCATTTTTTCAGCTCAACCAGCGCCATGAGATCCATGTCAAAAATCTCTTTGTGCGTCTTGATCACTTTGTAAGACATTTGCAATGCGTCACACGTGGCTTCCCACTGTCCTAGCGTCACACTTGGTACAATAATAAACGTGGTTTGAATGACTTGGACGATGGGTGTCATTGAGAAGTTGAAATTGGAAATAGAAACACGCTCATTGAACGGTGTGTTGGTGCACTGTGACAAGGCTAGTGCCATAATAGTCTTTCCAGCGTTTGGCGGCGCAACAATGTGTCCCCAATATGGACGCTCAAATACAAGTTTATATGGATTCTCTGTGATTTTAAACTGATTTCGTCCTTGCAAAGACTGTTCTTTCTGAAGAATAAGACGGAAAAAATCGTTTTGCTGCTCTGTAAGGATGTGAGCCACACGCGTCATTACTGTACATTAAAACGAAAATTTATTTGTCAATTTTTGAGTCACCAATTCTCGCTTTAATTGGTTCATGGCAATCACCCGAGGCGATGTATAATAAGCCTCGTCTTCGCTCATGGTGTCCATGGTCGTTCCATCAATTTCAAAGATGGACTCGATTCCATTTTTCATGTTTGGTGGCACCATGTGACCAAAAATACTATGTGAGAATAGACTAATATTCTCACCATCATGATATCCAACAATACATTCAAACTCAAACGTCCCATTGCCCATTTTTGCTAGAGTATAAAATTTGTCGGGATTGAGTTTCATGAAATGGTCCAAATACCCACCTGGCAGCTTGCCAACGCCATCGATATACAAGCCAACCTCATCTACTGCACATGGTGCATTGATAATATTGTAGGCCAAACTCAACTTGTGCACGACAATTTCCTCCAATGTGCCTTGAATTTTTAGCAATTCGTTTTCATAGACACTCAGGCTTGAAAATGTTCGCTTCCAATGTTCTATGGCTCTCTTATGATGACCAACGTACGTAAAATGTGGCAGCATGGGAGTCTCTCCTTGTCGCATCCTCGCTCGATAGTTTAGTCACATTTCATGAGAGAGGAGATTAGATATTTATCTGATTGGTCGATAAAAGTCATAGGGATATTTGTATTTCCCTTGACAATTTTGCGATTGAGTTAAGTAGAAAATGTTTGAGAGTCATGACGAGATATGTGATTGTTGGCTACTTTGGCAGAGAGAATCTTGGTGACGACCAGTACCTGTATTCTGTTCCATACGTTTTGCACCGAATTGGCGCAAAGCCTCATGCACATTTATGCATAAATATAGAGGAACTGCAGCTTACTGAAATTTACGACTCTGACATTGTCATCTTTGGCGGTGGCGACATTATAAATGCGTATTTTCTTGATCAATTATGGCTCAGATTTCTAGGTAAGAAAACGCGTCCAAAGATCATTGGGTTTTCTATTGGTATCCCGTTTATATCGGCTATAGACCACCAGGGATTTGAACTTATTGACCACATCTTTTTAAGAACCAACCAGGACAGATGGCTACTCGACCACTATCCTGGAAAGTTTTCGTTTGTCTGTGACACGGCGCTCTTATTTCCATGGCCAAAGGACCCACCTCAGCTGAATTTCCCATACATGGTTTTCAACGTGCACGCGTTCTATGACAAGAACTTGTACCATGAAAAAATGGCAAGATTCATAGATAGCCAATCTATAAAGGTCGTTTTACTGCCGTTTTGTACAAATCAATCAGAGGGCGACCATGACAAGTATAATGACATTGTCACAAAGCTAAAAAGACCCGACAATGTCATCAATATCGGCAAAAACGCAACTGTATTTGAGCGTCTCAACATTCTTCGCCATGCTAAGAAAGCCGTGGTAATGCGGTTCCACGGTGCTGTCTTTTGCTCATACTTTGGTGTACCGTGCTGTCCTGTCACCACGACGCGAAAAATGACCAATTTTATTTTAGACACGACGCAAACCAAGCCTTATCCTCTTGAAACTTTTTTTGACCAGCCTGTGACAGATGACATGTACAAGCAACTAAAATGTGACGCCTTTGTTCAGGATGGTTTGGATACCTACATTAGAGTCTTCACCGAGATTATTCCAATTGAGTAAATGGAATAAATTGAAAATTGCTCATAAGTTAAGAAAATAAAGTGATGTGATTAATGGCGACTAAGATCTTGCATTACGTGTCTAGCCAGTTTCCCACGATCTTTCAGAGCACCGCAAAAGCTAATAATACGAACAATTCCTTCAATGACTCGACGACACAGAGTGTCCTGTTTCAAGGGGATGTTGCTTTTTCAGGCGGCTCCATTCTTTTCAGTAGCGGTCAAACAAAGGCACCGCCAAGCCTGAACGCACGCAGCACTGGTACCAGAGTCGTATGTCATGCGAATATAGGAAGCTCTCAAGTCGACAAAGCGATTGGTGTAGACACAAATGATTTTTACGTCTCAACAAACGACACGTTTTCTATTTACAATAATGTCACAAAAATAGCGACATTTACAAACACCATGTTTAAAACCCTGACGACAACAGCAACAGCCAGCAATTCTGTCTCTGTTCAAGGATCTTTTTGGAATACAGGCGATTTTATCGAACAGGGCTCTATTTTTTTCAGCAACAGCAGCGCTGGGGCGATTCCCAGCAGCAGCACGTCCCGTTCTACGGGTTCTCGAATCGTCTTGGCGCCGAACCTGAGCGGCTATGAAACAGCATTTGGTATTTTGTCCAACAATGGTTTGTGGATGTCCTCGCCAACAACAATCCAGTTTTACACCGGTTCAGGCAACAATACGTTGACCATTTCAAGTACAGGACTTTTTGTGCCTGTATCTACAACTGTTCCTAGTAATTCCTATTCTGGCTTGTCTTCCACTGTCTCTCTCTACGCCGGCGGAGATGTTGGGTTAGCAAATAATATGAGTTTGTTTTTCAACGTAACGCCCGCACTGCCAAGCCTGGCGCGATCTACCGGTCAGTGTATCAAACTAGGCACATCTGGCACAATAGGGCTGGTCTCAAATGGCATCTGGATACAAAGTAGCACGACAACGGACATGTATACCTCTACAACCAAGACCATGACGATCGGAACAACCACCTCGGTCTTGTCACAGAATGGCAGCAAGCTTATATCGATTAACCCGTCCGAAAATGACGTGATTGTGCAGCAGAAATTCACGACAACGACTCTACCACAGACGATGACTAATGTTACCGGTCTTGTCTTTGATCCAACAACCTTTAGATGGGGCATGGTCAATATCGTGTTTAAAATCACATTTAATGACAACTCGAATTTATTCACACAATACGAACTTCAGGTGCTCCAAACAGATTCTGGCTTCGACTACATTCCACCAGATGAGAATTTTGACAACAGTGACACAATATCTACATCTTGGAACGTGACAGCCGGCGGACAAGTACAATTATCAGTCCTACCAATCAACAACTTCAAGTCCCTAGAACTGACATGGCGTGTCCGTACCATTTCGATTTAAAGTAAATAAATTGTTTATTTTAATGGCAAAAGTAAAAGCATCTTCAAAAAAGCCAGCATCAAAACGCATTACAAAAGTTTCAGACAAGAAAGCGCCCAATAAGAAAAAAAAGGTTGTAAAAGAGACTGTGATGAAAAATGCGTCTATGACGTTGATTGCATCAAAGTCTGACCTGTGCAAGGCGAGCGACCTTCCACCTGGCACGCCTGTTATTCCGCTAAATCAAACGTCTGTGCACCAATCAAAACTCAATGCTATATTAAAAAAAATAGATGCAGAGTTACCAGACGCTGCGACAGTCGCTGCTGTCCTACAGCAGCCCTTGCCTAATGTAATCCAATAAAACTTTTATTAACACTAATATGAGATGCATTGGTATTGATGTTGGCTTGAAACGTCTTGGCATTTGTGTCTTGGACGACAGACGTGTTGTTTTGCTACAAGAGTTTGACATTTGCATGGATCAAATTACGCAGTGCGTCGCATGTCAGCAGCAGGCTCACTTTCACTACAATAATTTGGTGTATGGGTGCAACGAACATACAGTACAAGGCATGGTCAAAATACGCTCTCTGCCAGTTAAAAGACTCTCTTTAAAGCAGCGCATTGACAAGATCTTGACATTTCTGCGCTTTGTACACTGTAAGCACCAAACTATTGATTACATTTCCATTGAACTGCAACCGCCTAGAAACAGGGTTATGGTTAATACAAGCGTAGCACTATACACCCATGCCCAGCACCTGTGGCCAGAGGCGGTCGTCGGCTTCCAGCACGCCCTTGTCAAGCTCAAAGACGCGCCAAAAGAGATTATCGCGTGCGATATTAAAGATCCTTATAGGCGAAGAAAGCAGCAGTCTCGTCTGATGACAGAACATTTATTACAGCGACCAATTAAGAGCGCAGACGTCTGTGACGCCTTTCTCATTGCATTTACCCACTTGGCACAATTTTATCGAGGACAGCCTTCAGAACTGGATGAGTGCGAATAAAATCAAACATACAAACATATTCCGGGTCTGTATATAGTTTACCTAGATACTCCACCAAGTCTCCATCCAAGGGCTGTCGCAACAAATGAAAAAAAGCAATAGAGGATGCTCTCGTGCGTAATGGGTGGGTTTCCGGGACAGACTTTAGCCGGTCTAGCAACGCTTTCAAATCAGCCTGATCAACTTTGGTGCCCAAATCTAGATCAATAAAGTAGTCAAATAAACGTTTCTCTTTAACTGGACCAAAGTAAATTTCACCACTAATAATTTCCCAGAATTTTGGGTCTTTATACAAGATAATCGTCGTAAAGACATCCTTTGGAAACGAGCGTCCCAGGACAAGTTCTAGCTGCTCCAAATTGAGATCCAAGGCGCTGCATGGAATGACAGGAAACCGACCTGGTAAATCCTGATTAAAGCACACCTGCGACTTTCGCAAGTCCATACTAAACTTTTTCATTTTTCATTGGCAAGAAAATCGTTATCGCCTCGATCTTTTCCTTGTAATATTTGATCTTTCGTGTATATTATTCTCTAAAAACTCGAGAGACTTTAGCTTTGTAGGTAGCTGCAGTTCTGGAATGCACACTTCTTCTTTTGGTACTTTGTGCAAGTAAGGCGGATAATATAGCTTTACTTGGACATTACGGCGAAACTGATCAATGGACAGAGGGCCTCCGAAATAGTAGAGCGCTTCCTGTGGCGGTGCAGCCTTGGGGTGGTTCTTTTTGTAATAGCCTGATAATATACCATCCGCAATGAGGCAAGACTCTGAACAGTAGCCATCAATGTGATTTGGAGAGTGGCAGCACCATAAACAACGCATTAAAATTCAATTTATTGTGATTAAGTTAAAGATCAGATGGTCTTGCACGGAATCCGTTGTACTGGCCTTGTAACATCCGTATCCTTAAATCCCGTGCTCGTTCCTGATACGCCAAGACACGCTCAGAAATGGCGTGGCTATGCGAAAAATTGTCATGGGGTCTTGTAGGTTCTTTGGATTGTGGTTTCATTAATCCAGTAAGATGGTTTAACGATTTTCGACATTGTGGACAATTTTTATAGTTGCAAAGAAAGTCGTTTAAACATTTATAGTGTGCGCCAATTCTGCACGTCCTACAAATTTTCTTAACCTCATTGTCCTCGTAACACACAAAGCATAGGTCGTTATTTTCAGGTAAATTGTTAAAGAGGCTTTCGGGAATTCGTGACATATAATATTACTAATAAAATGAAATTCTTCTGTACTTTTTTTATTTAGTATTCCACATGTCTCGCTTGTTGAGATTCTTATGTAAAGTATTGGATTCGTACGCTTAGGTAATTCTCACCGGTAATGACGCGACTTCCGACCCACTGAATAAGGGCACGGGATGTCCCTATGATGGGCTCCACCAGCGTATTGTCCAGTACGTAGCCTTGTTCATTTTGTCCAAAGATTTGTGCATTGATCGTGTCACCGTTTTCAAAGTCTTGCGGCAAATCTGGAAGATCCAGTTCAACACTTGTTAATACACCATCTACAGCAACAGTGTACACAAAGTTAAAGTCTAATATGTCGTAGGTTCCTAAATTGGTCAGAGTACCATATTTGACGGTGACAGGATTGGGAGCATGGAATATAAAGTCGTACGGTATAGGAATAGACAAGAAGGTGTATGAGATGGTCATCTGAACGACAATGGTCGTCAGAATGTATGGGTTCAGTACCCGGATCTCTAGTAAATTTGTTCCAACAACTGGTACAAATAAAATGTCTTCGATGACCTCGTTTGTGTCATAGAGCATTGCTTTTCCATCCACAACAATAGGCTCACCTATGACACTTGTAAACAACGGTACACCGGGCACTACTGTCCTGAAAATACCGTAGCCTGTACTGGATGTGTTTTGAAAGGTCACATTTGAGCTTAAGACGGCCGTGGTTGCTGCCTGGATTGCTAGACTGGAAAAAGACTGGGTCAGGTTCGTCACATTGCTGATAGCAGTCAATACAAGCGTCGGCTTGGACACAGTGATGCCTGTTGCGTTGATATTGACCAGATTACCTATAATCAGACCATCGCTCTTTACGTTGCCAATAGTGACAATGTCGCCTGTGGAAGAGATGTTGTTGAACTGGACATTACTTGTCGGGTTCACAGCCTGGCCAAGCTTCAAGCGCTCCTGCGTGAGGTACGTCTCCAAGCTTAGCGTCGTTACCTTGTCAATGATATTAAGTTTCCCCATTAAAACATTCAAATAAAACCATTAAGCCTGGATGAAATTATTTTCATGTAATAAATTATTTTCTTCATAATATGTATGGCTAATTCACCTCTTGTAGCAATCGGCACAAACAAAGAATCTCCTCAAAACGACAGAATTAACGGTAACCCACAAATTACCTACTTTAAACAGAATATCAAGACGCACACTCTTTTTGCGGTTGATATTGTGTCCCAGGAATTCCAATCCAACGTTGGATTCGGTAGAACCTCCACTGTCAGCATCCCAAGAGCTGCTGATCTATTATGGAAATGTCATTTGGACATCAAATTACCAGAATTGACCTTTTCTGGTGCAGGTGGTGCATGGACAGACTATGTTGGTCTTGCATTATTGGAAAAATTAGAAATGCAAGTTGGTCCAACCACGTTTGACACCCATACTGGACAATGGATGTACATCTGGTCTGAATTGACAATGACAGAAGGAAAACGAAGCTCCTTTTTAAAGCAAATCGGTCAACGCCCTGAATTGACCACTGTTGCAAACACCATCGAGGCTGCAACTATTAAAGTCCCATTATTCTTTTGGTTCTGTAGAAAACCATCTATGGCGCTTCCATTAGCTGCTTTAGACTTTGCTGATACCAAATTAAAAGTAACATTCTCAAAATTGACAGAAATCATCATCAATCCAGGTAACTTGGTTGGAAACGCAACCAGCTACACTTTAGACGCTAGCTTGTACACAAACTACATCCATTTGGATGCTGATGAACACATCAGCTTAACAGCTGAGCCAATGAACATTGTTTTTGAGCAATTACAATACATTGAAACCTCATTTAGCGCAAATCAAGACGGTCGCGTTCAATTACAATTGTCGCATCCAGTCAAATTTTTGGCATGGACCAATCAGAAACAGTCTAACTTGGATGCTAACAGAGTCTTTGACTTTACGACATCTGGATCTAGCGGAACCCCATATGCTGGAAAGAATCCATTACAATCTGCTACTTTAGGTATCTATAGCAATAAGATGTTTGAATCTATGGATGCTATGTACTTTAATCACGTCGTCCCATACGATTTCTTTGAACGGGATCCTGCTGAAGGTATCAACGTCATGTCTTTTGCTTTGATGCCAGCTGATAATCAGCCAACCGGTACTTTGAATTTCAGTAAGGTAGAGCAATCCAACTTGACGCAAGTTATGTTTGACAAGTCTGAGCCATACAAGACTGTTGTGTACTCATGGGCTTACAATACCATGGTTATCTCTGACGGATCTGCTGGTTTAGAATTCGCTTCATAGTTGTACAATAAACATTTTATTCGATTTTTTGTAAATTTTCAATATGCTCAATAACTAGCTTGAAATATGGCACGAGCCACACGCCTTGGTTAAAATCTGAAATAAGCTTAATCATGACGACACAACTTGTCTTGTGGAGTTGTAATTGATGGAGTCGAAAAAATTTGGTGGTAAACCAACTTGTTTTGTATCGTGTATTCATTTGAGTTAGATAATACATTACACTTTGAACCATACTATGAACTCTGAATAAATTGTCTTCATTCAATTCAGGCTGCGTTTTCATCTCAAAAAGTTTTCCTAGATTGGTTTTCACATGGACTAAGGCTTGGTATCCACTCATAAACGTACAATTTCATTTCCTTTAGTCTAAGTTGGCGTGACGAATTTTATTTTCCCGCCAACAATAATGAATTACGCGAGCTTGTTCTACCTTGGTCTCTTGACAATTATTGCTGGCTTTTACCTTGGTTCCAAAGAAGAAATTAGCATCACGCACGAGTGGTACACGTACCTGGCTGGTCTAGCAATCATGGTGGTCGCCTTTGTACAGGTCAATGGTCAGCTCAAAGTAGCGCAGCAAACATTAAAAGCGTTTGGATCAATTTAATCTCAAGGACGAATGTGATTGGTCCCCTTTGTCGCATCTTTTCCACCAAAAGTCAAAATAAAACTTTTTCAGCAAACGCCTTTTTTACGTTTAACTTTTTTCAGACGGGGTAACCCGAAAAAATAAAAGTTGCCTTTTGTCAGAAAACATGCGACAAAGGAGACTGTTATGATTGGTCCATATTTAGCCAAAAAAATAAATTATTGTTTTATTTTATGAGCCAACGATCAAAGAGAGACCAAGGTAATATAACTATAGTACCAATAGCTACGACACTAGCTACGGCAGCTGTTTTAGGTGCCGGAGCCATCTTTTTACATAAGCGAAAAATACAATCTAGTTCAAGAACAAAAAAGGTCGCTGTGCTTGGTGACAAGTCTAACGGTAAATCGACGTTGATTTCTTTGATCACAGGAGACGATAGAAAGCCAGTTGAAGGTGTACCAAAGGTATGGAAAACAGATAAATGGGACATTGAATTTTGGGAGATTCCTGCCTATTTGGGCGAATTTTATGAAGCCGATAAATGGTGGCATCTTCAAAAATTGGATAGTTATGATTTATTTATCATAGCTGTTGAGTGTCGTTTCGATAGTCTTAATGTACTTTGGACAGTTAAAGCCCATTCTTATAATATACCAGTGTTTGTTGGTAATACTGATAGAGACCGTGTCATTGAAAAAAACGTAATTAATGAGGGTAAAAGCTTTGATGAAGCTGTGAAGTTTATAAAAGCAAGAGATGAGAGTGATTTGAGACACCTGATCAATTATGACAGCACATATGCGAAAAACATCCGCAAAGATCCTGAACGTGTAAAACAGGTTTTTGGGCCTTCAAATGAAATTCCATTCCAACATTTTCAACTCACAAAGTATAAAGAGCTAAATGGGCGAGCCTATAATTATTTAGAGTTAGAGTTGATGAAGAAAAGCATCTTGGAGACTTTTAGTAAAAATTGAGAAATAGGCTAGTTATCGAGATATGGGCCAATCAGCGTCCACCTTCCTTGTTTCATGTTTTCTGACAAAAGTCAACTTTTATTTTTTCAAGTTACCCCGTCTTAAAAAAGATGAAGGTAAAAAAGGCGTTTGCTGAAAAAGTTTTATTTTGACTTTTGGTGGAAAAGATGCGACACAAGTGCGCTAGTTATTGAGATATAGACCAATCAGAGGCGTCCAAAAAGAAGGGGAAATAGGCTAATTAACGAGATATGGATCAATCAGTGAGGTCTCCTTTGTCGCATGTTTTCTGACAAAAGTCAACTTTTATTTTTTCGGAGTACCCCGTCTGAAAAAAGATGAACGTAAAAAAGGCATTTGCTGAAAAAGTTTTATTTTGACTTTTGGTGGAAAAGATACGACAAAGGGGGGCAATCACAAGCGTTCTATTAATTATAAAAGTTTATTCATGTCTAATTTAATGTACCTATTAGATTTTTTCAACATTTCAACATTTTCAAGACATAGCTCATTTTTACACAATATGACACAATAAAAAAGTTGGTTCCAGCGTTCAATTAATTGAAACCACTGTGGGATTCAATCAGATATTTCGCCAAGCTCTATGATAGATGGCTTTTCAACATCAGGGAAGAGCTGGTCCCATTTGTCTAGAAATGTTTCAACATTGTCATATAACAGGCTTGGATTTTCCTCGCATAGCTGAACCAGATATGTCACTTCTTTAATGATATCGTCACTAACTAGTGGCTCTGTGAGTTTGTTGAGCCATTGCAATGCTTCAGTTTCTGTTTCCGCATTGTAGACATTATTCAAATAACGCTCAAATAAATCGAAATTGTCATCATCTACAGGTGCTTGCGTCTGTGCAGGTTTCTTTTTAGTAGCTGACTTTTTCTTTTTGGCAGGTGCCTTTTTCTTTTTGACAGGTGCCTTTTTCTTTGCAGGCGCTTTTGACGCGGCCTTTTCCTTTTTTTCGGGTAACTGGACCATGTAATGGATGTAATAGTAATACGCACCACCAGCTAAAACGGCTGTCGTCAGGGCTGCTAAAATGTATTTATATTTTGTATCCATTATCTAACTAAACAAATTTATATTTAGATGTTGTTCCTGCCATTTGTCATGTCCTACCATCTTGGAGAGAATGTTGCCAATACAACACGAAATGTGACGACTAAGCGACTCAAGCCACTAGAGAGCGACTCGAATTTTGTTTATCCTGCGACATTTTTTTGGTTAGTAAATTTTTTTTGATCCAATTTCCCCTTTGCCCTGTCCAAATCCGTATGAAACTCGTAGACCAAAAATCGTACCATCCAACAATCTTGGCTTGCGATGAAGAATATGGCTTGGTGGAAGTTAGTCGTAGAGAAATACAACGCATTGCGTCAAAATGTTTATTGATCGTTGACAATTTGCGAATTTTCTTGTTCTTTGTCGTTTTGATCATGGGCATGTTTCTAGCAAGTCTCATTTATGTTTTGGTTGTTAGTATGAGCCAATACGATCTTTTGAAGTAAATTTTGATTGAATACGCTGGTGAGTATTGACTTTTGGAGTGTGCAGTCTGTACCCCTGATACTGGTTCGTCTCTCGCAAAGCAGCAGGCGGCTGTAGCTTGTACCGATTTGTATTAGCGGATCCACCCATTGGTTTAGTCTTTACCTCTAACTGATCTCTAATTTCCATCCTCACTGGCATCGGTAGCTGTCCAATGACTTTTGACTGTTTTATTTGCGGCTGTATTTTTATACCCATACGTTCCTTGGCGGTCTTTCGTAGCGGCTCTCCCAGCGGTATTGGGTTATATTTGTGCTGCCACTGCATTTGCTTTTGTTTTTCAAGCCTTGTTGTCAAGTCACGCAACTCATAGTTTCGCTGTATTGGACTGTATTGCTGAGAATTGGCATGGACGGGCTTTGGCAAGTTGTTTAGGTCAAATCGACTGCTTTTAAACCGTGTACTTGAATGAACAGGCTGTGCACCTGGCACAACATTATACAACCTCTTAATAGGCGTACTGGTCGTATGGTCTTTCAAAGCAAGGGTAGGCGGGATGGCTGGACCTCCGCCAGACGCGCCATTGGATTGTAGACGAGGCATATATTCTTGAAATTTAGCATTCTTCATCCAAGTAAACTCATGGCGTGGCAAGTGAGTGGTTCGTATTGGTTCTTCGAATCTCATTTTAGTCGCTTTACCGTCATTTCGTTTGATAACTTGCCTGGCTTGGTCGCTAGCCAGCGCTTTAAGCGCCTCGTTTTTGCTGTAATTATACGGCTCTTTTCTGTCTACAGAGCCATAGCCATACACGTCTGTCCGCTTTTGCGTCTCTTTACCTGTTGACAAGAACTCTATCATACGCTTATTGTCCACCTTTGCAACACGCGATTCATTCTGAACTTGCGGTTTTTTGAATGGATTGTAAAACGCAGGTTGGTCGTTTGTGGACAGTAGCCCTTTAAACTTTGGGTCTTTTGGTGTTCGTGAAGCAATATCTGCCAATCGGCGCTCGCGCTTTTGACCAGCTATATTGGCACCAACAATAGTGTCATATGGTGCAATATCTGCACCATCTGTAAATGGTTGATCTTGTAGTGGGGCCGTGTACTTTGTCCTCTTATTTTGACTGACATGATAACCAAATAATCCTAGTATCCCAACGGCAAGCACTTCCATATAATTTAATTGAATAAAATTATTTTTAAGACGATGAAGTCACTGGCACTTTGTGAGCGAAATGGCCCCATTGTGTTGCTAGAATATGACCAAGTCTTTTTGGAATACTGTATCAATTTGTCTGAAATGAAGCCATACCTGATGCAACACTGGTTCCATTTAAAATCATCTTTGAAATATAGAGACTACTTTGTAGTAAAGGATGATGAACTACAACACTTTATTATTAAGCATCACAAAGATTGGCTGCCAAAGATGCTAGAAACGAGTTTACGAACGTACAATCGAAAAAGAGTTGATTTTTTATGCACGCATTATCCTGGATATTTGGTGGAAAAAACATACTTGTTGCACTATTACATGTCATTTAAGAATTTTGACTTTGTCTCGTCGTATTCAGACACGTATTCAGCGTCAAGTGATTCGCCATATTTTTACAGGTTCAGACATTATTCCTGGAAATCTGTTATTAAGCGTGTGCTTGTCCATGTTCGAATGAAAAAAATGTTTTTATGGAAGCACGAGTATACGCAGAGCAAGGCACAGTTGCTGAAATTATGTAAATCTGTCAGCATGCGCACAAACTCTGATACATCTGTAGATACGCTACGCCTAAAGTTGGACCAGTATATTTCAAAGCATATGAAAAGTTTAACAAAAGGCGTGTTGAACACTCACTGTATATTTAGTCTAGACCCAATTGACTCATTTCAGGCAAATGAGCTGGTGGTCGTCGAGCAAGAAAAGAAGCATTTTGTCTTTCACATCCCAGCGCTGAAAAAATATTTGATGCAAAATGGGATCAAGGTTCATGTGAATCCATACACAAATTTACCACTCCATTCTTCTACCATGAGAAAGATAAAGTGTATTGACTCTCTGTCTCATGATCATCCATTTAACAACGCGTTTGAGGGACCGGAAGAGGAATTAAAGGCGTGGACCAAGTGGCATAAAATGCCAAGCAGCCTCCACCAGGCGATGATTATGAACGAGATGCGTTATAATTTACATATGCCACTGCACTTGGCAGACACATCGTCTCCGCTGACAAACGATCGATTTGCACGATGCTGTCTATATTTCTTAAAAAACAAGGCGCGCCGTCCAGCCGATGTGAACTACTTCTTGTCTCGATTTGACCATTTGTTAAAATTCAAGTAAATATTTTATTGTATGAAGTATCAAGTCAATAGATTTTTGAGCGTCTTGACGTACGGATTGACAGCTGCGAGGTACTTTATGTTGCTCTTGACAAAAAATACGATGATTAAAATTGTTAAAATGGCAAATGGCTTTCCAATATAGATATTAAGCGCAGTGTCTAGCGTTTCTTTCGTCTCTTTGGACATGAAAAAGGTGGAAATATGGTAGCCTATCCCGTAAAGCACGTAAATGAAAAGTATAAGGTGTACTCTATCCATGACATTTAGAGCTAAAAAAAATTCATAATGACCAAGATGCACCCGCAAGTTGTAGCACTGAAAAAAATCGACAATTTGCCACAGCGCACAGAGGCGTGGTTTGCCATGCGGAAGAACAAGATCACGTCAAGCCAGGTCGCCTCGTGCTTGCCGTGCACTGAAAAGTACGCTGGAGCGTGGGTAGACTTGTATTCGCCCCAAAAATTCAGATATAACGAAATGATGAGCTGTAATCCATATTGTGACACCTTTGACTATGTAAAGTCTGTGCTTGCGCCAAAGCAAGAGTTTACTGGCAATCCAGCGACGTTTTGGGGTCAGAAATATGAAGACGTGATTATAAAGTATTACGAGTATAAATACGACAAGAAAGTGATAGAGTTTGGGCTTTTACCATGTCCACACACTGATTTTATCGCGGCCAGTCCTGACGGTATTACAACAGATGGTATCGTCTTGGAAATCAAATGTCCGAAATCTCGAAAGATCAATGGTATCCCGCCATTACAGTACTGGTGCCAGGTCCAGTTTCATTTGCAGTGTGCACAATTGACCCAGTGTGATTACATAGAAGCTGAGATAGAGGAGTACATGTCTTTTGACGAGTGGAAGCGAGATTATGACTCAGACAGATGTGGCAGCCTAATTCAGGTGGAGACAATCCCAGATGACTTGGCTACGCGAAAATACTATTATGGCAACTGGGACAATCCACACTTTACCGGTACCTACCTACTAGACGTCCGCAACAAGCATCCAAACCATATTGTGCGACCAATATTCTTCAAGCTGAAAAAAGTAGACGTGATTCGAATTCAAAGAGATGATGAGTGGTTTGAGCGCGTGAAGCCGCGCATTTACAAGATTCATCAAACCATAAAGTATTTCAGAGACAATCCGACAAAACCAATGCAAGTTGATTTCACAGAGGAAGATTATGAGTATTGAAATAAATTAATCTTTGTATTTATTATGAATGCCAAGCCAATTAGCTTTACGATAAACAACTCAGTTGTCCGTTCCAATTACAAAGTCACGTCGGAAGAGGCCTCTGTGCTGGACATGGTCTCATACTATCATCTCATTAAAGACGAAAACGACGCTGTGGTCAATATAGTGAGCAACGCCCTGGGCGGTAGCGGATCAATTAAAGAGCGCAAAGACTATATTAACAATTATATTTCCGTGTCAAAAGCAAACAACAGTTGTCTCAACAACGTGACACCATCTGGGCTTCCTGTAAAAAAAGTGCCTTTTATTGTGACAGACGGTACGGGACAGAGCAACTACTGCTTCGATCTAAGCTGGATCGTGCACCAAATGGAGCAAAACAACTTTGTCAATCCATACACGAATGAATTTTACTCAGAGGACTGCGTGGACCAAGTGGAAAAGGCTGTTAATCAGCTGCTTCGTTCTGGGAACCAATTTGGGTCTGTAAGTCAAACAGTACAAATGGCAAAGTTGCAGGAAATTAAGCTCAGAGTTTTGTTACGGTCTATCAACCTGCCAGAGGAAAAAATCGAAGAGTCTATTCAGCGCTTCTTTTCACTGACAGTGCCACAGCTCAACCAAATAGCATATTCGCAATTCTCGTCCCAGGTCTTGCATCAAATCAACTACAAACAATTTACACCACAGGAGCGACAGAGATTTATCCTCGACAAGTTACTAATTGACACATCTCAGCAGTTGACCGATTACGAGCGCGGTCGGCTAAAGTACAAGGGTACCTTTTCACTGTTTGTAGCTTAAAGAAATACATTTAAAATGATAAATGTATGTTACAGATGGCATCGCTACTATATTTAAAGAAAAGCATCCAAAATGGACTTCTGTAATTAAATCACCAAAAAGATATCTTATTGAAGAAGAAAGTAAATTTGGAGAGACATACGAGATAGAAATCAAAAAATATGATCATCTCTTGCACAAGACATATTTAGAGATTGAATTACCGGAATTGACATTTAAGGACAAAGGATGTTGGAAAAACTATCCTGGGCTCGCACTTTTAAAACGTATCAGTTTTAGGTTTTTAATGAAATGTGAGAATAGAACGAATTTTATAAAATAATAAGATGTTTTTAGAACTTTGGTAAATTTTAACATGGTTTTGGGACACCAAATATAAAAACTAGACCAAGTCCACTTCCATATCTTCGCCCCATAATACCATTCCACGATCAAGGATGTACTTTGCACTTGCACCATCTCGCTCAAAAAATGCAGGC
>JACCDR010161822.1_pt1 | contig 26096 bp, 7 predicted proteins | sample 7446431 | NCBI WGS metagenome assembly JACCDR01 (sample SAMN15323443, study PRJNA562643) | freshwater metagenome | isolation source: river surface water | place: USA:Blue River Watershed | collected 2017-08-17 | reverse complement strand
GCTCTCGTGTAGATGGGGTGGTGGAAGTTGCTCTGTCGAGACAAACGAATGCTCTGTTCTCGTGTAGATGGGGTAGCGGGAGTTTCGATGTTGAGACAAACGAATGCTCAGCTCTCGTGTAGATGGGGTGGTGGAAGTTGCTCTGTCGAGACAAACGAAAAACCCGCTCTCGTGGTGGGAGATAGGGTTTTTTCGTTGATGCTTCTGAACTGTGCTTAGAACGTTGGGGTCGCGATATAGGTAAGGGTAGTGGTGTAGTCATCGCCCGCCTCCTGGAGGGCTGATATCTCAACCTGATACCCTACTCTCGTGCTGCCCGAGTTCGCGGTGACTCCATCGGCCGGTCCGCCGTTATGGAACACTTGCCGCGGCGTCGTTGATGCAGCTACCCAGAGATCGGTACCGAATTCGTTCGTATTGAGGTCATCTTCGGAAGTGATTCCCCAATGACCCCATGTGGCTTCATTCGCGAGTTGTCCGGTAGGTTTTGACCATGCTGCGGGCGTATTGGTATACGCACCGTTCGCGAAGCCATCGATATCCGCACCGGTCGACGAGAGAAGATTCTGACTCTGTTCCACTGTGACGACGAAGCCATTCGTGGCATTCGTCAATACTGAGAGGTCCTGAGCCATCATCGTCGTCGTGCCCGATACCAGGGTCCCGAATGGGATCGAGGTCGCGGTCGATGACCCTGCTGTCGTCGTAGGACTACCGTTCACCGTTGAAGACGTCGCTACACCAGTGATGGTGAAGGTGAACGTCGTCGCGACATCTGCCGTAACGACCACGTCATCGATGATGGCGACACGAGTGTCTCCACTATCGTTCGGTGTTGCTACTGCGATGATCGCGGAACCTGCGCTCGACGGGTTCGTGATCCGGGTATCCCCGGTCGGACCAGTCACTGCGTTGGTGCCGATGCGAACGATGAGCCCTGTGCTGGACGCAACGGTTATAACACCTGAAGACGTACTCGTCGTGAGGGTGATCGACGACGATGTTGTCGCCACGCCCCATGTCGAGGTTGCTGCGGTTGGACCTACAGTGATCGGTGATCCGCTTGCTGTCTCAACATCGATATCGATGTAATCCAGCCCGGTGCCGCCCGTACCTGCGAGGTTGAAGCCTGCAGGGAACGTGATGGTGATCGTCTCTCCGCTTACGAGACCTGATGGTGTCCTGAACGCAATCGTATGATTGGATGGGACGCCACGATCCGAATCGGAAAGCGTATCAGTCACTGATGTGAGGTTCGCCGCATTCGTCTCTCGAATGAACGTCGGTATACCGAGGCTCCAAAGAACCAAGGCCATACCGACAATGCACGCTACAGTTTGGAGCATTCGCACGGTTGTGCCCGTGTGAACCATACTCTACGCTGTCTTATTCTTCGTCACAGACCGTTTTTTTGTAAATACAGCTCTTGGTGCTCTTCCGTTGCTCTTACGGTAGCGCACGTTGGTGCTGCTGTGAACGCTGAAGTCTCCACCTCTCCCGCGCTCTATGATTCGGCTTATGACACGTTTGTCTACATGGTACTCGACTGCAAGTCCCCGCAGACTGAGAGCACCCTTCGAACGAACCCACTTCCTGTAAATTTCTTTACGAAGGACCGGTGTGAGCTTGGTGTTCTTGTGCATACTCCCGGTTTGCGAGCGTTGTCCCCACGCGATGGGGACAACGCTAGTAGCAAACGCATATGCATTGTAGCGCAGTGCAGATATAACGACAGCGAGTTATGCACAGAAAACGACCGCAGTGAGCGGTCGTTTTCACATGCCAAAGAATACTAGCGCGGTCGTCTCCCCTGCCCTCAACACAATCGAACAGTCGACAGCAGCATGAGACTACGCGGGTGTGATGGATCCTGCCTCAGTGAATGCGTGATGCACGCGCACGAGGGTCGTCGCACGGAATCAGCCTGTCCAATTGAAGAGCAGGATCGAGAAATCCTCGAGGCCTACCTTAGCGTTACTATTGATGTCCGCCGGTGGGTTCGAGTTGCCGCCATTAGAGCCCCACCAGAAGATGAGTATCGAGAAGTCGATGAGATTCACCTTCCCGTCACGATTGAGGTCCGAACTTCCTGCGACCGCTTGCGCAGCGGCGTCAACACCGAACGATTGAAGCGCCGAGAACGAGCTCTCGCGTTTCGTCGTGCCGCCAACGCCCTCGACGATCTCGAATTTCACTTTGACGGTACGCGAGCCTCGCTCGAATCGCGTCCCCGGCATGGTCAGCGTCCACCTACCTCCGGCATCTGCAGTGACTGTCTCTACGATGCGATTGTTATCGAAATGCACGTGCACACGAACATTGGGTACCGTTTGACCGCTGAGCACGAGCGAGCCTGAGCTCGGTATGCTTGTCGCCGACAGCTTAAGCGTCGGTGGAAGGTAGATGCCCGTGACGGTCGTGACAGCGCCTTGCGTCACATCGAACGTCGTATTGAAGGTTGTGGATCGCGTACCGCTCTGATCATTAGCCCAAAAACCATATGTCGTCGCACCAGGCTGCGCATCGGTAGAGAACTGGAAATCACCCGACGAATTGGTTCGCACCGTACCGATAGTGTCTCCGTCCTCAAGGATATTGACGGTAACATTCGGGAACGCCTTGCCGCTCACCGTGACGCTCGTATCGCCGACATCATCGCTCGGCGAACCACCACCACCGCCACCGGATGAGCCTGATGCATCGCCACCACCGCCAGCTATAGGTTCGATCGTGCAGGTCTCTGAACAGAAGTCACCGGAGGTGTTGTTGCCATCATCGCACGTCTCACCATAAATGGTTTGCAGCGTGCCGTCACCGCAGTACGGATCAAATAAGCACTGCTCGGTGCACTGCCTACCCGCGATCGTAGTCGAATAGCCACCTGTCTGCCCAGGAGCGTCGCATTCTTCATTCGAATCTACGAGCCCGTCGCCACAGATAGAGATTGTGAGCGTCGTCGTCGCTGAGTCAGAGAGTTGCGCAGTTACTCGCGAAGGTTCAAGTATTCCGAGCGAGATGAAGAACGCGAACGCGATGATGACGATTGCGGTGGCTGAGTCATGCTTCATACCGAATCCGTACGCCTGCGACGTCGTGCGGGCTGTGGGGATCGTATGACACGTGTGCTACGCACAAGAATGGCGATGATCGATGCGAGTAGTACGAATACCGGTACGAGTACCGAGAGCTTATGCGCGAGCGAGAGACCAGCGAAACCGTAGCCGGCAGCTTGTAGCGTGCCGTGCGGCAATATGCTCAAACCCACCTCACCTTCTTGCTTAATCTCGTCGCCACTCATGACTTGATAGCGTGCAAGATATGCACCACGAGGAAGTCTGGTAGGAAGCTCAGCGAAGACAGTGTCCTGCTCGAATGGATTGATCTTCTTGATGCGATTCGTGCTTTTCGTCTCTTCAAGTAAGACTTGTCCAGATGGATCATATATACGGAAGAGTACCGATGAGGGCGCGATCTTCACGTTACCGACGTTTTCGATGAGCATCTCGAAGTTAATCTTTCCTGGGAAATAGAGCCAGGCGAGCTTATGTCCCTCGTTCAAGTCAGATATGCCGACCTTGCGCACCCTGAAGTCCTTGATCTGCTTATCGATAACCGTGATCTCTACATCAATTTGAGCGCCGAGAGAGATAGATACCGCACCCCCACCAACTTGGCCGTCTGGAGCACCAGTCTTAACACGGATATTACCGGTATAGGTCTTATACGGTGCGTTATCCGGGACCTGCACTACGACGGTCATCGGCACCTTCGATTCGCCCTCGGGCATGATGAACGAGTTCCCTTCCTTGATGGTGAACCAATCATTGATACCGGGAACATCGATTGTGATTTCAGCTTTGAGAGGCGCTGTTGGATCACTGCGCACAAGGAGGATCTGCTGCTCGTATGTCGCGTTACGAATCAAACTCGCATTGCGAACGTATGGTGGGGTAATACCAAAACCAGCGTACGCTTCAGGAACGAAGAGTACGAAAAGCACGATTGCATGTACTACCCCTACAAAAAATTTCATGCAACAGACACGCACGCGCGGGCCATCAATCAATTATCGAAGATGCGCACACTAAACGCAAGGAAAAACACTGCATAAGCAGTGTTTTTCTTCTGAAAGAATTGAAGTGATCTTACCAATCGGATGACTCACCAGTGATCGCGTATATCGTGTTCTCACCCTTGTAGTTACCTGCGAGTTGGAGCGAGATTGGAACAGCGATACCCCAGTACGTGTTTCCAGTTGCTTGTGCAGTAGTGCTCGTCGACTTCTTAACGTTCACCTCCAGCTCCTGAAGCGTCGTTGATGAGAGCGCAGTAGCAGCAGCGTAGGTTGAGGTAGTCGTCGAGAATCTCTGCTGATCTTCAGCGATGGTTGATGTCGCTGAATTAGGGCATTCGTTACCGGTTGCGTAATTGATACACATTGACTCACCAGTAAGACGTTGGTCGAGACCTACGTTACCTGTGGCAGAAATGGTGGTCGTAGCGACGAGTGGGTCATTCTGCTGACCTGGCTCGAGTGAACCGTACGGAATAGTGAGCGTATTGAGTGTGAATGAGAGGAACGAGTTCACTTCGACCGGGTTACTACTCTCGGAGAGCGAACTCGTCGCGTTGTCATCGTCAACTGCATTCACTGCCGCAGTCCAGTTCTGAGTCGAATACTGTGTAGATGTTGCGGTACCATCAGTAGGATCGGCAACATACCAGAGTGGGAAAGTACAATTCCAGACCTCGTACGGATCAGTTGCACCAGTGCATGAGGTAGATGAAGCAGTACACGAGAGGTTCCACGTCGTCGTCGCAATAGCACTGGTATAACAATTGTTCGGATTGTACGATCCAGCAGTATCACCGAGACAGGTCGTTGAACCTACACCAGAGCGATATAGAGCGACTTGATACCCTACTATCTCGTCACCTGCGACAGAGTTCTCACAACTATTGTTGTCGGTAACAGTGTACTCGAGTGTGAAGCCAGTCGTACTGCCGGCAGCCTGAGACAATGTCATATTGGTGCTGCCATTGATGAAGATGTTCGACGCAGAGATCGTAGGAGCAGCATTAGCGACTGTGAGTGTCGAGTTGGTCCCCTGTGCACCGCCTGCAGCCTCGAATCCGTGATTGTCTGTTACGAAACCGAAAGCATTATAGTCCTGGTCTTGCGTAGGAATGACGATAGTGTACAGAGCTGAAGCGTCTGCTGATACGAATGCGCTACTCGATGCAAGAAGCGTACCGCCACACGTGTCGGTTGATGTGCTGAATGAGTTGGTCGAACAAACGAAGAGCTTGACGGTATCTGCAGTGCCTGTGACGTCAGTATCGGACGAAGTACTCATGAACGTCACGACTGCCCCTGGTACAGTCGGAGAGTTATCGGAGAAGACAGTGAAGGACGGTCGGTGGTTCACGTTGAAAGGCGACGCAGTTGTGCCACTTCCCTGCTTAACGGCAGCGTTGCATCGAGGAGTGATGGCATTGTCATCACAGATCCATGCGTACCAGTTATTGCTCTCAGCCCATGCAGCGAGCGTCGTTGTAGCAGCGCGTGCTTGAGTGCCGCTGACAGTCGATGTAGAGACCGCCCACTGATTTGTTGAAGTGTCGCAGCGCGGCGCAGAACCAGACATCGGGGTCGGCGATGCGTTAGTGGTGCAGATAAGGAGGTAGTACGGCTCACTGTTTGAGTCCGTACCAATCGCGACCCACTCAACTTCATCACCGACATCTGTAGGTGTCGTGGTTGATGATTCAAAGCGCTCTTCAGCCTCTACGGTCCAGAGCGGTGGGGTGTTAAGCACTGTTACTGAGGTGGTCGCGATACCGCTCTGTGCATCCGCGTGCTTAAGAACGCCGTTGCCGATATTCACTGTAAAAATGAATGCGAAAAGGAAAAGACCGAGAAGGCACGAGAACACGGTCACCTTACCGGCAGTTGAGACGTTATTTATGTTATACGCCATACAAAATAACGATGATATTCCGTTACTGATAAGTATACGGTGTCCCTGGCTACGTAAGTGGAGGTATACACAGGCAACAGATGCGCGCGATTATTCATACCGAATAGCGTCAAGTGGGTTCAAAAGCGCCGCGCGCCGCGCCGGGAAGATTCCTGTGAGGTACCCTACTGCCGCAGAGAACGTAGCGATGAACGTAAGGAACCACAGTGGGAATGCGAAAAGACTCACCGCCTGACCACCGAAGTTGGTCGCGAGCGCGTTCAGGATGAAATTCAATATCACACCGATACCCACCCCCATCACAATCCCGGACACGCCACCGAGGAATCCCACGAGCACCGACTCTGACACGAAGAGAAGCTTGATGTCGGTGGGAGATGCGCCGATCATACGCATGATACCGATCTCCTTGGTGCGTTCGAGAAGCGTCACGGTCATGGTATTGAACATCCCGATAGCAGACACGACGAGCGCGATGCCACCGAAGGCTGCGAGCACCGCCTGTACGCCTTGGAAGATCTTCGATGCCTGTTCTACAGTCTTCGAGAGCGCGGTCACACGGTAGCCATTCTCGATGAGCTTCGCCTCTACGGAGTCGAGGAAGTCACCAGACACCACACGCACCTGAGCGCGGTCGTACTCCTCTACTCCGACATGGCTACGGAGCTCAGGAAGCATAACGAGCGCGTTCAATACGCCCTCCTCCTTCGTGATGCCCTTCACGCGGTACTGCTTGTCGATGATGATCTCATCGGTCTCATCGGGTCGTTCGGTCGACGGTATGAGAAGACGGAACGTGACAGCCTGACCAATCATCTGTTCTGGATCTTCGATCGCGAAGAGTTTCAGCACTGCGGGAGAGAGCATCACGCTCGTATCATCCGCAAGATCATCGTCCGTGAACACCTCGCCAGCCGACGCGGTGATGCCGCTATAGCGAATATACGGCGGCTCAGCGCCCTGCAGGAAGAGGTTGCCGGTGAGCCCTTTGTACGTAATAAGCGCTGGAAATCGCGCGAGCGGTGCGACGTCCTGCACATTCTCGAGCTTTTCCATGGACGAGACGGTCTCATCAGTGATCTTAATGGAAGATGAACCGCTCGATGTCACTCCGAGCGAGAGGAGAGTCTCTCCGAAGACGATTTGTTCCAGGATGATCTGTTGAAGGCCGAATCCGAGACCGACGAGCATCACGACGGCACCGGTGCCCACACCCATACCCAAGATAGTGAGCCACGTTCGCATAGGGTTCGTTTTGAACATGCGGGTGGAGAGCGATGCGAGATCGATGATGCGCATATGGATGAGTATACGTCACTTCTTGTAGCTCACATCGACGCCCTGTGCGATGAGCTTCTCGAGATACCTGGTCACATCATCGGCGACGCCAGGCTTCAGGCCGAGTCCATGACCTCGCGCGCTTGTCTCGAGCAGCCCGTGGAAATCTTCCTCATTCGACACTCCGGTGACGCGATCAGCGATCAATTCCGCGAGGCGTGCTTCCTGCTTCGCGGTCATGCGAACGCCATGACCGTGACCGAGATACTCTTTCAGTCGTTCCGCGAACTTGTGTTGTTCGAAGAACGCGGCGTCGGATTTGTTGTGATTGCGGAAACGACGGATGTCATCGGCTTGCGATACCACGCGCACAGCCTGTTCAGCCATACGCTCCGCCGTTGCGCGGTCGAGATCCACGCCGCCGTCCTCGTACTTGCGCATCAGCACCTCGATGAATCGCTTCTTGTGGATCTTACCCTTGAGGAGCTGAAGCACCGCGTGCTCGAGACGTACGATCTGATCGAAGGTCAGGTCTTGCGTCAGGAAATTCACCATGCTGCGCACACGAAGCATGTCGACCGAGTCGTACGGGAAGAGGCGCGCCAGTTGTTCGAGCTCCGTCACTATCGTCTCACCTTCCTTGACGGATTTGATCTGTTTTCGCTGCGGGTTCACGACCTCGCGCACGACGAGGCCGTCCTTGAGGTAATACACGCGGTGCGCGTACTGCAGGTGGGCTGCGTTATGGGACACCATGATGATCGTTCGCTTATCGAACGTATTGATCTCATCGATCTTGTCCATCACTTGCTGTGTAGAGATTGAGTCGAGGTTGCCCGTCGGTTCGTCCGCGAGCAGGATGCGAGGATCATTCACCATCGATCGCGCAACGGATACGCGTTGCTGCTGACCACCGGAAAGCATGGACGGGATCTTATGAGAGACATGACCTACACCGAAGCGGTCCAAGAGCGACTGCGCATGGCGATCCCGCGCGGCCTTGTCCTTGTTCGCGAAGATCATCGGGAGCGCGACGTTATCGAGCACGGTGAGAGAGCCGATCAAGTTGAAGGACTGGAAGATGATGCCCATCACGTGACGTTGGAAGAAGACGCGCTCTGACGGCGGGTACGCGTAGATGTCGTCACCGTCGATCAACATGGTCCCCCCTGATGGCGGGAGAGCGCCCTGGATCGCGTACATGAGCGTCGACTTCCCCGACCCGGACGCACCGAAGAGAATGATGTACTCGCCTTCATAGATATCGGTATTCACGTTCGCGAGCGCTTTGAACTCGTTGGACTTGCCACGATTGTACGTGATATCGAGGTTCCGGCAGATGATGAGTGGTTTAGCCATATTACATACCGATGTTCTTGACCCAGCCGAAGGTGCCTTCGAAGTTCTCGATGATGATATCGATGATGTTCTTCTCCTTGACCGGCGTGAAGAGCACGAAATCCTCGGATTCCGTCTCATTGCCGACATCATCGGCGCAGATGAGCGAGAACTTGTACACGGTCGCAGGGGCGAAATCGACGATCACTTCCACGTGCCGTTCTGTGTAGCTTTGATCCTCGGTCTCGAGGAGTATCGGGTCCGTACCAGCTTGAATGCCTTCGCGATAGGAGAGCTTGCAGAGCGCCGGCTCATCAGTGAGCCATTCGATGATCGTCTGAATGCGCGCCTCGCTCCCCGGGAAGAGCGTCGACTCGTTCGTCACGTTAGAGATGAGCGGCGGTTCGGTGTCCTTCGCAGTCACGAAGGTGATGGGATTCGACTTCACGCGATCGCCGCTCGAATTCTCTGCGGTCACGAACGCAACGTACCGTGCGCCAAGCACGAGACCGTCGAGCTCCATCTGATGGTTCGAAGCGAACGTCGGTCGTCCCTTGGAGTTCTGCTCGCCGGTCGTGAGGTTCTGGTACTCGACGAGCGCTTTCGCGGGTATGTTGGTATCCCATGCGAGCGTCGCAGAATTCTCTTCGACCTTCACGACGCGCAAATTCCTGATCTGTGGGAGGGACGCCTTCGTCTTGAACGTGAAGTCGCGACTCTCGCCTGTGATGCCGAACGTATCGGTGGATTTCACCTTGAAGTGGTACTCAGTGAACGGATCGAGACCGATCAGTTGCACCTCGTGGTCACGAGTATTGCCAGAGAGGGATGCCTGCGAGAGCGTGTACTGCCCTTCGACGTACGCGCTCGCAGGTGCAAAGAGCACCTCAGAGGACGCATCACGGTCTGTGGTCCAGCGGACGATAGCGGTTGTCGTTTCAGGAATCACCGTTGGAGGTCCGACGATGGCGAGGTCTTCGGTAACACCGTTGATCGCCTTGATCGTCTCGTTCAAGATCTCTTGGAGCTGCTCGGGTGACGACACCTGTTGAATCGCTTCTATCGCCTTCTTCGTCGCTTGTTGTGAAGTCGTCACTTCATTCTCGCCGCCCGGCGTCGTACCGTCGGGATTCGTTTGTCCCTGACCGGCGCCGGATCCAGCGGAACCCTGCGCTCCCGACGCGTCATCGCCACCCTGCGACTGACCCTTCATCTGCACCTGATAATCGGCAGAGATGCCTTGGTTCCCTGCTTCGTCAGAGGATACGACGCGGAAGTGGTATTTACGGCCCGGCTCGAGTCCCTCAAGGGTGATCTCATGTTCCGTGCGATCGGCGACTGGTTTACGCACGATGCCGTAGTCCTCGCGTAGACCATAGTTCACGAGTGAGTCTGCGTCTTCGTCCGTCTTCCACTTGATCTTGAGGCTGGTCTCGGCGACCTCGAGCACTTCGACCGCGGAGATCTCAGGTGCATCGGTGTCGGCAGCGATAACGATAGGCGCGTTTGAATACGCTAACGCCAAGAACAAGAGCGCGTACGCTGTCCATTTCCCACGGAACGTCATGTCTCTATCACTATAGCAAGTACTTCAGCACGGCGAGCGCTCATCTGTTGAACAACTCAGCGCTAATCGCTGACTGCGTAGAACGTATTGAACCCTTGGTGAGCGCTCGCTGCGACACCGAACGGTATCGAGATGCCCCAGAAGACCTCATCCTCGACCGGCGCAGGCGATGTCGGTTTAGCGAGATCGACTTCGAGAGTCGCTGTGGTGGTGCTGAGGAGCGAGCATGTGGTGCAGGAACTGTAGGTGAAGGTCGAGGTGGCGAATTTCTGAGTATTCACTGGGATCGTCGATGACCCGCTCGTAAGATTCGTTCCAGCCACAGAGATATCGATGGAGTCGTTACCGATGTTGTCGATCGTCGTCGTCGCGTTATACGCTCCCGTATCCTGCTGCGACTCCAGAGAGCCATAGTCGATGGTTTGCGTCACATCGAGCGCACGCAATGTGATGAGCTCCTTATTGATCGACGACGTCGACGTGCCGTATCCATCGCTCGCATCGACGACGGAGATGTACGCAGCCCAGTCCTCTGCGGCATAGGTACCGACATCGGTCGGATCGGCGAAGTAGAAGATATCCGCACTGCAGGACAACGAGCAACTATACCCGGAGCACGCGTACATGAGACACGATGTCGACGCGATCCGGTAGCAGTTGTTGTCGTCCGCTGCGCAATTGCCGCCGTTCGCCACTCCTGAGCGATAGATCGTCCCGGTTGCCTGTATCATGTCAGAATAGCCATTGAGGTCCGTGATGGTCGCCGTCGCGGACACCGTCGTAGTCGCCCCAGGAGAGAGCGTGATGTTAGCGCCACCATTCAGCACGACGCTCGTCACCGATGGATTGTAGCGGAGGCGCATCTCGGCGACGCGCGTGTATCCATCGAGCGGCGTTCCGCCATCCGTGACGCGCAAGCAGTAGGAGCCCGAAACCGCGTTCGACGTCGGTATGATCGCGTATTCGACTTCTGTGAACGTATTCGCGCCGAGGTCGAGCGAACCAGTCGTATTGGAGGTATTCTCGACGACCTGGCCGAACGTGAACTGACCCGCACCACCGATCTGGTCAGTAGTCGATGAGAGGTTCGACACGTTCGAGGAATCCGTCATGCAGATTGGCGAGGAGCCGCAGGACGATGCGATCGGTACGGTCGCGTAATTCCCGCTCGAAACTGATTCGCACGATGGTGCCGCGCCCTTCTCTGCGTACTCGAGCCGGAATTGCTTCCCGGTCACAGCGAGGCCGGTGTTCTCGATGCCGAAACGGATACGCGCAGAGGTGGATGCAGTGAACGATGCGGAGAACGTATCAAGGGCCGCAAGCCATGAAGCGCCGCTTCGCCCGTGCTCGACGCCGAATCGAACCGATGGATCGCTCGTCGTGTACGTTCGTGAAGAGATCGTATCCCATCCTCCATGCTGGAACCAGTACGAGAATCCGATGCCACCGGATGTGTACGTGGCATCAGTCGCGGATGTCGTCGCGACGAGAGTGCCGTTTCTGTAGACCGATACGAAGATGACGTTATCGGTCCTCCAGTCGACTTCTACCTCATGCCACCCGGTCGCGTACGTAATCGTCGACGAACCTATCACCGTACCAGACGTTTCGTTCGACGATACGTTCTCAGCGATCGTGACACGGTCGGTACCGAACAGCGGGAGACACACTGCGTAATTATTGTTATTCGATCCCGGTGACTGCACACCGAAGAGCGTACACGCCTCATCCGTCGATCCCGTTGTGGTCGTGATGTAGTGGAAGTAACGGAGCGTATCACCCTGCGCGACAGTGACATCGGTACGGTAGATGCCGTCGGTCGTCTGTGAATTCTCGTTCCCTGCGGCATCGAGGCCGTAGGTCCTGTCATAGGCGAGCGCGGTACCTACGTTGAACATAGAGGTGTCTCCCGAGTACTCGCTGATGTTGTCATCCTCGAAATCATCGAACGTCTTGAACGTGGTCGCACCACTGGATGCATCTGAGGCGAGCGCGTTCCCGTAGTACATGAAGACTGACGTGTCGCCACTTGCGGCGAGCGTCGGCACCTCGACCCATACCGTGGCCTGCGTTGAGGCGGTCGTCTTCTCGATCCAATGCGAGAGAAGTGTCGTCCCGTCGGAGGAGGTGAAGCGGAGATCGCCGAAGTTCGCCTGCATATCGGCGTCATACGATACCGTGACCTTCACCACCGCGTTCGTGTACGCGGTCGCGTCTGCGTTCGTAACGACGACACGCTGACGCTTGGTCCATGAGGTGTCGTACCACTCCGCGTCTGGGGCGCCTTCGCCGCCATCATCCGCGCGCCACCGATAGTGCGCCTGCTGCAGGAGGAGACATGAGCTGTCGGACCACCTGATCGAGCCGCAGTTGTCGATGCCGTCGATGTCGTACGCTTCTCCGGAAAGATTGCCTGTGTGCGTCGTGAACGTCCACGCGGCGCTCGTAGTACCGACGAGCGTGACGTTCGCTCCGGTGATGGCGGTCGTCGTCGCGAACTTGACGCTCGCATGGACAGCGGACGCGTTCGCGTTCACGGTCGAGGAGCCGACAGTCACGAGGGTTCCGCCAGAGACGGCGAGCTCGAGGTCACCGTTCGAGAGCGATGAGACAGTGGTGGTGCCGAGGAGTTCAAGACCGCTCGCCCCCATATTGCGCAGACGATAATAGGATGCGTTCACGGTACCCGCCGTCGCACGAACGCTGAACGTACCGCTTCCCTGATTGGTCACCGTGGTCGACGCAGCGCTGTCACCCACGATGTTGAGCGTTCCGATCTCTGATATCGTCGTAGTCGCATTCGCTGCATGGCGCACGGTCACCGCGCGTCGTGCACCACCGACAAGGACGGTGCCATCGAAGTCGATCGCGTAATTCCAGTAGTCCGCACCAGCACGGCGCTCGTAGTGACCGAAGACGTAGAGCTCGCCATCAATTCCGCCATGGTCCATCGAGTAGAGCGAACCGCTTGCACCAGTCGTGGTGGTGGTCGCGTTCGAGTTCCACACAGACACATCCGTCGATGACGCGATAGCAAGAGTATTGTAGCGATCGCCGGTCGACGATTTAAGATTGATTGCGTACGTAGCGGTGGTCGCGAGTAACAGCGTCGAGCCGTCCCACGTGGTCGCCGTACCGCCGACAAGGTTCGTGAACACACCGTTCACTTCGAGCGTCGTGGACGACGCCTGACGGAACGACGCTGCGTACGTGAGCGAAAGGTTGTTCGTCGTCGTCGCATTCGCTTGGATGGTCCATCCGCCGCCGGCATTCTGGAACGTGAGGTTGTAGAAGCGAGATGAGCCAGGATTGACCGTCTCGCCTTGATCGGTCGAATTCATGAGCACGGTACCGGAGGAGTGACTGAAGGTGCCGCCAGTCGCCGTAAGTGAGCCGCCGATCGAGAGGGTGTTGGTCGCGAACGTCATAGACCCCGATGAAATCGTGAGCGACCCTGCGAGCGCGATGCTCGAATCAGTCATCGCGTACGTCCCTGAGCCAGCCATCGTGACACTCCCGAGCGTGTTCCCCCCAGCGCGAATCACGCTGGACGTGGATGTTCCCGTGAGACGGATAGTGCCGCTATTGTGGGTCACGGTACCGCTCGCGGTGAAGTCCGAACCGATGCGAAGGGTTCCGGACGGCAGCGTCACCGATCCGTTGATGACGTTCATCGAGAGCGTCGTGGTCGCATTGGTGTCGGTCATGGTCCAGGAGCCGCCGACGCCGTCTATGACGACACGATTCGCATCCGAGCCTCCCAACCTGAGGGTCTCACCGGCACTCGTGGACGTGAGCGCAAGCGTACCGCTCGTCTGCGTGAACGATCCACCGTTGTTCGCGAAGGATCCTCCCACGGTCGTTGTCCCCGTCGGGAGCGTGAGTGCGCCCTGCGTGATGGTCATGTCGTTCTGAACCGTCAGTATGGTGTCGGTCACGGTCCAACTGCCGGAACCATTCATCGTCACATTGTAGAAGGGCTCCTGATTCGTATCGATGGTGCGCGCGGCGCCTGAGGTCGTGAACGTGAAGGTCGATTGCGCCGCCGTAAGGTCCGCGTTCGCGCCGAGTATCAGACTCCCTCCCACGGTATGCGATTCAGTACCCTGAGCGACCAAGGAGGCGTTCGCGAACAGCTCGAGCGTGCCGTCGTACGCAGCGCCACCACCGCCACCGCTCACGGTCACCTCTCCTGTCGGGGTGAAGGTCTTTGAGGTCCACACGATCAACTTACGATTCGCGGGAAGCGATAGCGTATCTGTACCCGCATTGACCGCAGTGAACGGTATATCGGCGTCATCCGTAGAATCGTAGACCGACATATCAGCGATCGTGATCGGATCGGTGTTCTCATGGCGCACGATGACGCGATTCTCATAGAGATCCATATCCGCGATGGACGAAACCGGATCGATGGTAACGGTCGCGGCTTTCGCGGATGCGCCATTCAAGAATACGGTGATCGTATCGTTCGGACTGTACGAGATGCCGCTGATCGAGTACGCGCCAGTGCCTGCTGCGCAGGTGGTATCGTAGGTCGTTACCCCTGCGACGACGAGACGGATAACGTTCGTCGATCCATCGCATACTGACGACACGCTCGTCCCCTCATCCGAGTACACTGCACCAGAGACGGTGATGTTCGCTGCGCTATTGGTCCACACGATGTAACCTGGATCGCCACCCGGGTCAACGTCATAGGCCTCTCCCGCGAGATTGCCCACCTCATTCGTGAAGCGCCACGAGGATACCGTCGTACCAGTCGCAGTGACGTTCGTAGCGGTGATCGCTGACGAGGTCGCGAAACGATTGCTCGTAAACGTTTTCGCAGGGTTCTGTGTGATGACGGTTCCGCCGACTGTGATCGCTGTGCCTGCGTTCTGCGTCACCAGGAAGTCGCCGTTCGAGATCGATGCGACGTTCGGTGTCCCTGTGAAGACGAGACCGGAGGATACCATATCGCGCATCTCGTAGTAGCGCATGGTGGTCGATGCCGTTCCGCCGACCATAAGGGTGTATGTACCGCTTCCTTGATTGGTCACCGTGGTCGATGCGGTGCTCGTACCAACGAGCCAGAGGCCGCCCCCCGTATAGTACGCCGTCGCGCCAGACGCGAAGGCGACATCGACCTTGCGCGAGGCGCCACCGAGCGCTGTGCCATCGAAGTCGATGCCGTAGCTCCAGTAATCGGTACCGCTCGTTCGCTGATATTCTCCGAAGATATACAGCGATCCAGTGCTGTTCGCGTGGTCCATGGAATAGAGCGACGACGTCGGATCGACCGTGATCGTGGTCGCGGTCGAGTTCCACATGCGTGGATCGGTGTTCGGTGCGACCACGAGCGTGCCGTACTGATCATCATTGGACTTCGGGTTCATATCGAACGAGGTGCCGGAGTAGAGGCGGAGCGTGGAGCCAGTCCACGTCGTCACCGCACCGTTCACGTTGTTGTAGAACGTACCGCCAACCGCGAGTGTGGTGCCTGAGTTGACCGTAAGCCCTGTCGTCTTCGTGATCGTGAACGCGCCGGTCGCAGTCGCATTCTCGCTTATGGTATGCGTACCGTCGCCATCGATGGTGAGATTAGCGAACGACGACTGTCCTGCCATGATGAGGGACGAAGTCGCACCCGTGAGTGTCACCGAACCACCAGAAGCCGTGAAGGTGCCGTCATTGTCCCAGTTCGCGCGCGCAGTGAGGAGAGCGCTATCGCTTCCGATGAGCGTACCGTTGCCACGGATATAGATGTTCCCAACCACCGTCACGACTGGGTCCGCTGCCGTGAGTGAGAGCGTCGTCGGCGCGGTTCCGCCGATCGAGAGCGTGTTGCGCACGTTGATACCCGTCGCACCCGTCGTGAACGTCGGAGTGCCCGCGCTCGCGTTCACATCCAAGTCGTAGTAGGTGTCGCTCGTGATGGTGGTCGCGGCATCGCCACCGTAGCGGAACATACTCGTACCCTCATCGAAGGAACCCGTGACGACGAATGGCGTTGACGTGCCGCGGATGTCCCATCGGCTCGCGCCTGCAGCGAGCGTGTGCCCGGCCGATACTGTGAGCGATGAGAGTACGGTCGTCGTCGCCGTGCCGGCGGGAGTCGTCGTACCGATGTCGCTACCATTACCGAGCGTGAGCTTGTTGAACTGCCACCCGGTGGAACCGCCGAGCGCGTTCGTGCGTGCGATGGTCGTCGTACCACCGGTAAGCGCGAGTGCGCCGCTGCCTGTGAATGAACCGTAGGCTATCGCTATATCCCCAGAACCGGAGAGCGTACCTGCGTTCAGATTGATGCTGTCGACAACTGAAAGATTCGCGACAAGGCTCCACGAACCGGTGCCGGTGAACGTAAGCGTATTCAGGTTAATGGTTCCCGGTGATGAGATGGTCTTCCCTGTCGATGTCGCGGTCATCACGACGGTCGATGATGCTGGCACGAATGCGCCTTGGGAATCCACCTGGAAGCGACCGCCGATCGTCCAGACTTCTGTGCCCTGCGCGGTCGCAGTCGCAGTATTGTCGATGTGGAGCGTCGCATCGTACGCGTTTCCGGTACCTCCTGGTTGCAGAGTAACCGCACCTCCTGGCGTGAAGGTGGTCGACGCGTATACGAAGAGTTCGGTATCAGCACGGACCGCGAGCGATGTCGATGCTGTCGTCGTAGCGTTGAAACGGAGATCGCTATCGTTATCCTCATCGTACTTCGCCATATCAGCGATCGTGAGCGCAACGGTGTCCTGGTGTCGCGTGATGACGCGATTCTGGTAGATATCGATACCCGTAAGATTGCCTGTCGGCGTCTTCGTGACGACCGCTCCACGGGCGCCTCCGTTGGTGTTCAAGAACACCGTAAGGGATGGATCGCCGATGAACGTAACGCCCGCAACCGTGAAGGTGCCATCGACGGGCGAGCACGTGCCGTCGGCAGTCGAACTACCCGCGTTCACGACGACGCGAACGACTGACGTCACGCCATCGCAGGTCGGGTTGCCCATCGGCGTCACGCCCGCATCCGAGTACACCGTACCCGACACACTGATGACGTACGCACTATCGTCCCAACGGATAGAACCTGGGTCGCCCGTATCGGTATCGAAGGCTTCCCCATCTATGTTGCCGGTCGAATTGCGGAACCACCAGTAGGATGCCGGCGTGCCGCCGAACTGCGTCACATTCGTCGCAGCGATGGCGGTCGTGGTCGAGAACTCGACACGCTGAATCTGGAGCGCGGGATTCGCATCGATCGTCGACGACGAGACGCGAAGCGCTGAGCCGCTCGCGACACCAGGCACGAACCGTCCGTCACCGAGCGAAGTGACGATCGTCGATGTGCCGAGAGTCACGCCGTTCGATCCGAGACCGGTGAAGTCGTAGTACTGCATGGTGGTCGTGCCTCCGGAGACGTCCACGGTGTACGTACCTGAGATCGCAGCGATCGAGGTCGATGCGGTGCTCGTACCGACCACTGAGAGCGTCGATGATGAGAATGTCGCGCTCGCGCCGGGCGCAAAGCGCACATCGACCTGCCGCATGGACGATGTGGCGAGCGACGTGCCATCGAAGTCGCGTGCCGCGCTCCAGTACTCGGTACCGCTCGTACGGGTATACGCTCCATAGATGTAGAGGTCGCCATCGACCCCTGCGTTATCCTGCGAGTAGAGATGCGCATTCGTATTCGTGGTGGTCGTCGTTGCGGACGAGTTCCACATCGAAACCTTCGTCGAACTTCCAATCGTGAGCGTATCGTAGCGATCTCCTGGCGTGTTGGAGGCATTGATCTGGTAGATCGAACCCGAGAGGAGCATGAGATTCGAACCGCTCCAGGTCGTCGATGCGCCATTACCGGAATTGGTGAACGTGCCGAGCACCGCGAGCGTGCGGCCGGACTGGAGCGTGAACGATGAGGTCGACGCGATCGTGAACGCGTTCGTCGCGGTCGCGTTACTCGTGATCGTCCATCCACCAGTGGGGCCATTGAACGTCGCGGTATGGAGATTCGATGATCCGAGCGAGATCGTCTCTCCAGTATCGGATGAGTTGAAGAGCACGGTGCCGCTCGAGTTGACGAACACGGATTGATTGATGAGCGAACCGCCGAGCGTGAGCGTTCCTGTCGGGAGGGTGGTGGTACCCGCATTGATCGTGAGCGAGCCGAGGGCGGTCACGTTCGTATCTGTGAGCGTCGAAGTGGATGTCGAATCGAAGCGAATCGAAGCGAAGGTGCCGCCACCTGCGGTTATGGTCTTCGCTACGGAACCGTAGAAGCGGAGTTCGCCGCCGTTACCGTTGAACGAACCTCCGGTGTTTATGAATGAGCCACCGATCGACATGCGGGTCGAAGGGAACGTCGGTGTGCCCGCAAAGATGCGTACGTTGTTCGACGTGGTCGCCGACGCATCGGTCATGCTCCACGTACCGCCCGAACCGTTGAATGTGAGGTCGTAGAAGCCGTTCGTGAACGCGGTCGGGGCGAGCGTGATCGTCTCAGCACCGGTCGACGTGAAGCGCACCTCGCCGTTGCTGTGCTGGAACGTGCCGCCCGTGTTGGCGAACGACCCCGCGATCGTGGTCGTACCGGTCGGGAACGTCACGGTACCAGTCGCGAGCGAGAAGTCGTTGGTGATCGAGAGTGACGATGATGCGAAGGACCATGCGCCACCGATACCGTTGAAGGTGAGGTCATAGAACGTCGCACCCGCGAGCGCGATGACCCTACCCGTGGTCGTCGCAGCGAAGACGACCTCGCCGGAACGGGCGTTCCAGATATTGTTGTTCGTCCAGTGACCGTACACCGTGATGTCGTACGACGTCGGCGTGTTCGCATCGAGCGTATCGTTCGCACCGATGGTCACCGTCTGCGCAGCGACGTTGCCGGTGAGCGTCACCGTCTTCGAGGAACCGTCGATGACCACGTATCCGATGTTCTGTCGCGTCGCGTTCGCGTCGCTCCATGTGGCCGCAGCCGTTCCATCGAAGGTCGTCGATGCGACACCGCTCCAGAAACCATTCGCTCCCGTGGAGAGATTGCCTGCGACGGTGATCGCTTGCCCAGCGCGCGAGAGCGTACCGAAGTTCACCGACAGATTCCCGTCGATATCCAACGTCGAGGATGCGTTCCACGTCGCGGTTCCAGACGTCTCACCGAAGGTCACGTTGTTCCAGGTCGCGCTGATCGCGCCGGTCGAGTCGATGAACTCGGTCGTCGAGGTCGCCGTGAATATGACGGTCGATGTCGCCATCGTGGTCGTGCCATTGTTGTCCCACGAACCATTGACGCGAATGGTGTTGCCGTTCGGTACGAATGTGCCGTTGTTCTCGAAATCGTGCGTCGACACACTTGCATTCGATCCTGGTTGGTAGGTGTTCAATGCCTTCACGATGATCTCTCCATCCTGACACGCGGTCTCGCCCGACGGACACAGCGTGAGCGCGTTACTAGCCACGTCAGCGAAGAGGTCTTCATCGTTCGTATTGTCATAGAGACCGATCTGCGCGTTCGTCGTCGTCGCTCGATCATCAGAGCCTATCGAGAGATGGCGCTCGTAGAGATCCATGCCGGTCACATCGCCGACGCCGTCGTACGTGGTCACGGCGACAGCTTCGCCCGAGTCCGCTGCGCCATCGATGAATACCGTGAGGGTATCCCCCGCCGACGCGTTCACATTCGCGATGCTCCACGTGCCACCGGAGATGGTGCCCGTCTTCCCTGTCTGCAGTACGCCGTTCAATGCCACAGCCACGGTGCCGGACGTAAGGTTCGTCGATTGATCGAACTGCCGAGCAGTACCGGAGATATTGATGCCCGGAGCCCACGTGAGGGTCCAATCGTTGTGAGTCGGACAATTCGAGAGCACGCAGGTGAGCGTCGCGACCGGTCGCAGGAGCGAGTATGTGGATACGGGAAGGACATTACGGAGATCTATCGGACTCGTCGAAGTGCCGGTTGAGTTACCCGGTATCAATGCGTTCGGTACGTCCTTCCAGGTACTCGATGCGGTGTCGTAGTACTGAACGCGATACAGGATAGTAGAGCTTCCTGGACGACTATTGCTCCAGGAGAGTTCCTGCCAGTACGGACCCGACCCATCGTAGAAGTCGATCTCGGGATCCCCTACGATGGATGCTGAAGAACCAGGCTCGCGTGCGGCCATCATGAACGGTTCCTTGTACGGGTAGCCACCTGAAGCGCCGGTCGTTTCAAGCGTTTGGAACGCCGACCACGAGGTTCCGTTCCACGACGAGAAGTCGTAGCGATTGTTCGTGATGTCGTACGCGACGAGTTGGAGGATGTTGCCACCTGTCCGGATCAGTTGGACGCGTGCGGAATCTTGAATGGTGGAGACAGCGGCCTCGAGTGTCCACGCAGCGCCGTCCCATGCCTGATAGAAGATGTTCACCGTGTCGCTGTACGCGACCATGATGTACCCGTCCCGTGAGCCGCCGACTTCGAACGCGCAATCGACAGGACGATCGTTCTTAACGGTATTGCCAGCAGCCCAGGCGATCTCGAGCTCGACGAAACCCGCAGCCCAGGTGGTGCCGTTCCACCTGAGTACGCCGATATCGTTATCCTCGTCGACGTAACAGAACGCCATGTTGTCGGTACCCACGTCGGCGACAAGCGAGCCGGCTTCGAAGTCATCACCGAGAGCAACGCTCGACGTGCCCGTCCACGATGAACCGTTCCACGATTTCCATACCATCGCTGCGTTCGTACTCGACGATGTGATGACGACGAGTTGATTGCCGCTCTCTTCGTACGCGAGGGAGATGCCTTCATGGCCCGTCTCATTCATACTGCCGAGGCGCGTGTTATTGCCCCACGACGAACCATTCCACACGAAGAGTTCGTAGCTCGTTCCGGTCGTGTCGCGCGCGACGAGCGCGATCTCGTCAGACTGCGGGTCCGACGCCATCTTTATCCATGCGCAGTTGTTGGTTGATGCGAGATTCACCGTACCGCCATCGGTCCAGCTCGTACCATTCCATACCCAATACTCGGGATCGGCATCACCATCGCATGTCACCACGATAGCGTCTCCTGAGATGGTCTCGTACGCGATGTCGAATCCGCGCGCAGTGGTATTAGGCACGCTCGCGGTGAGCTCCTGGAGATCGCCCCACGATCCGTCAGCGTACACCTGCACGTTCACGTCCCCATCGGTACCGAGCGTTCCCATGACGTACTCCTCGCGCGTCGCACCCGGCTTCGTGACGACCCATGCGATAGCGGACCCCACCGAGAGCGCGTTCGATTCGGAACTCCATGAAGTACCGTTCCATGTGCGGTAGCGCGGTGCCTGCTGCGTGCCTTCTGCGTACGCGATGAGCGACTCGACTGCGGACGTTGCGACCGTCACGGCACCAGCGACCGTGGTCGTCGCACCCGTGAGGAGGTCCGTATCGAACTGCGATTGCGTCGTCTGGAACCATGTCGACACGATCGTCGTCGAACTCACGGTGAAGCTCTGGGGGTCCGAGTAGGACGAGTAATTGTTCTCGCCCTCTGGGTCGATCGCGCGCACGCGCCACCAGTAGGTCTGGTTATCCGTGAGGGCGTCAGCAGGCTGGATAGTGAATTGGATCGTATCGCCTGAGAAGTACGGACTCGACGTATCGCCGGGTGTATCGATGTTCGCGAATCCAGCGCTCGTACTCGAGGTGCGCGTCGTCGATGCGGTGAAGGCGTATGTGGTGGACCACTGCACCTCGTAGGCGAGGTCGTCGTCCTGAGGATCCTCGGCGACGAACTCGAACGTCGGCGTCGTCGTCGCTTGGCGCTCGTTCGGGAAGAGTTTAGAGATCGATGGCGCGAGGATCTTGAAACCCCAATTCACGGTCCAGTCCTGGAGTTGCGGGGACGCACCGGAATCAGTGAGGCGCGCGATGACACGAATGGTGCCGTAGGTATCGGTATCCAAACCGAGGAGGTTGACCGGTGACGTGTCGAACCCCGCAGAATTACCGGCGAGATCGCTATCGGGGATAAGAGACCATGCGTCATCGGCGAAATATTCGATGAAGTACTTGAGATCGCTCGACGTCTCTACATCGGAGAATACGAGCGACCCCCATGCGTTACCTACCGACCCATCCTCGAACTGGATCGCGTCCGACGTAGTCGTACCGACCGCGAACCCAGTAACGAGCTCCGTCGATCCAGCGCCGCTCGATTCAGTGTCTTCGAGGGTGTTCGTCTCGAACTGCGCGTCGGTCGTCTGGAACCATGCGCTCGCCGTGAGCGATGTATCGATGGTGAAACTCCACACGTCCGACCAGCCGCTCCACTGATTCGAGCCTTCAGGATCCTTCCCGCGTACGCGCCAGTAGTACGTCGTCCCGTTCGTGAACGCGCTCGTCGGGCGGAACTCGATGCGCTCACCGGTCGTGAACGGATCCTTGTCCGCTGGCGTCGTCAGGTTCGTGAACTGCGTCGTATTCACATCGCTCTGGCGATCGACGTTCACCGAGCCGAAGGTCGCATCGTCATCGATCTGGATCTGGTACGTGATGCTGTTGGCCTCAGGGTCGGACGAGAGGAACTCGAAACGGGGCGTGGTGGTCGGTGTCTTCTCATTATCGAACAACTTATCGAGTGTCGGCACTGCAGGGGCGTTGTTCGTCGTGAGGAGCGGGTACACGGTGTAGTCGTTGAGCGGCTCACCGTTATCGTTCACCATGCGGAAGCAGTATTCGACACCGGGTTCGGCGTTATTGTCGAGCACCCAATCGAACTCGAACATGTCCCCTGCGGTCACCGAATTCGGATTAGGAGCCGAATCGTTCTGTTCCTCGTACGTCGCTGCGGTATCTGCTTCAGAGAGAAGGAGCGTCGAAAGCGTCGCACCGTCGGACACGGCTGCGTTATTGTAGCCGCGCCACTCAGCGGTCGTTGACCCGATCTGTCCCACCTCGAACCACGCGAGTGTTGCGTTACAGACGCTATCCGTCGTCGAGGCGTACTCTAGCCTGTAAGACTTCTCCAACGCAGAGAGCCCGACGTTCTGATTCTCGATACCGATCCTTAAGCGAAGTTGCGTATCGGTCTGTGACGGCGCGCTCTGGTCGATCGGAGTCGATTCCGAGAGGTCGGAGACGCCCGATGGCCACGGATCGGTCGGCGTGATCGCATTCTCGTTCACGTACCAACGGTATGCCTCTTGCACGAAGACCGGCTTACGGACCCACGACACCTTCCAGTCATCCAAGGTGGGATTCGACGCATTCGACGATGACAGCGTCGCCTTGAGGCATATCTGGTTATAGGTCGACGTGGAGAGTCCCGAGATATTGAGCGGGCTCGATGTCGCCTGGAAACCGGTGCTATTGCCTGGAAGCACCCCATCAGGGACTGCCGAGGTGCATGCTGGACCCGTCATCACTTGGATCTTCACGTCGGTACCCGTCGGCTCGGTCGTGTTCCATGTCACCTCTCCCCAGGTCGTTTGTCCAGGCACGTTATCGAAGTCGATAACGTCAGTCGTGAGCGTTCCTTCCGCGGCCTGGTATGTGAGCGGCGCGATACCGATCGCTTCACGGTGCGGTGCGGCAGTTACTGAATGCGAGGTCTCGATCGTCGAGGTCGCCCATGTCGATCCATCCCACGCACCGACCTCGTAACTGGATGCTGGGCTCGTATGGAAGTACGCAAGCACCGTACCGTCACCGACTCGCGTCGATCCGACCACGACAGCCGCGGTATCGGTAATGGTCGCTTCAGCGACCGGCGACGAAGTAGTGCCGAAACGGTACCGGACTCCGGCTGTGTCGCTGTACATCTGCATCAAGTACCCGTCACGCGAACCTTCTGTTTCGAATTCGCAGCTTAATTGCCTGCTCGTCTTTACGTTACCACCTGTATCGATTTCGGTAGTTGGGGTTTGCCATGACAAACCATTCCAGTACATAAAGCCGACATCGTTGTCGTTGTCGATGTAGCATATCGACATCGTATCGGTGCCCTCGTCGCGACGGAGTAGTCCCCACTCATAGTCATCGCCGAGCGTCACCGCTGCCGAAGAACCATTCCAGCTTGTGCCGCTCCACGCGTTCCAGAGGAAGCTTGCATTACCACCGTTCGAGACGACGACGAGCGCTTGGTCGCCCGAGGTCTCGTACTCAACTGCTATACCCTCGTTGTCGGTCTCCGTCATCGAACCCATCGTGGTCGAGTTGCCCCACGCACTGCCGTTCCAGACGAGCGCCTCATACTGCGCTCCGGTATCACGGAACACCGCGATGATCTCGTCGGAATTGGGGTCTGACGCCATCTGTACGTACTCGCACTGGTTCGCAGACGCTGTCGTGATATCGAATGGTCCTGTCCACGATGTACCATCCCATACGCGGTACCGGGCGTTCGTACTTCCACCGCAATAGACCGCAATCGCGTCACCCGATTGCGTCTCGTACGCCACGTCGAACGAGCGGCGCGTGTTCGTGGTGACGGACGTCGTCGCGACGACCGAGTTGCCCCACACCGAGGTGGATGCGAACACCTGGTAGTACACATCGTTCGCGGAATCTTGTGTTCCGAGTATGTACTCGTCACGTGCGGGATTGGCCTTGAGGCGCACCCACTGCACGGTACCCGCGACAGCGAGCGCTGAGCTCTCCGTCCCCCACGACGTGCCATTCCATACACGGTACCGTGGCGTGGTCACGGTGCTTTCGCCGTAGACGATGACTGCTTCGGACGGAGGCTGCACGTCGAGCACAGCGCTGTCGCTGCTCGTCGCGACAGCGACCGCAGTGCCTTGCATGAATTGGTAGGCTTCGGTTTGATACCACTCCGCTGGATCGGTGTCCGCGATGTACGTGAAGCTCCACACCTCGCTCCATCCGCTCCACAGCGTGCTTCCAGTCTCGCGCGCGCGGACGCGCCAGTAGTAGGTGGTACCTGAGGTGAGCGGCGACTGGATCGTGAAGCCGATGCGCTCATTGTCATTGAATGGGCTCGTGTCTGCGGGAGTGACGATGTTCTCGAAACAATTCGGAGAGCATCCCGACTCATCGCTCGAGGTACTGCTCCCGATCGGTGCATCATCCAAGTTCGAGTCGTCGTCCCACTGCACCTGGTAGGTGAGCGTATCGACACCGTCTGGGTCGTTACCGGAGAACTCGAGTCGTGGGGTCGATGTGCCGGTGAGCTCGCTCTCGAACGGCTCGTACTGCGTCGGACCTGCAGACGGAGCGCCTCCTGCGCGCTTCGCGAATATCGCCGTGCGGTACGGGGGTACGTGGCTCGAGGTGGAAACGCCGCCGACAGTCACGACGTGTGTATGTGCGCCGCTCGCGGCGCCGGTGCCTCCCGCGGTGCGGTTGACTGTCGCATTTGGTCCACTCGAAACAATGCCGGTCGTTATATCATGCGCGTGCGTCGATGAACCCCCCGTGGCTCCATATGTCGTCGACGCTTTCACGAAACGATTCACGAACGGCTCCGATGAACTTGAGACAGTTCCCCATCCCGTCGGTGGGGTGTCGGTCCACATGGCGATCATGCCATCGGTCGCCGTCGTCGTCGCGTTCATGCGCCCAAAGACTGCCTCTATGTAGGGCGGCTCGCTGGTCGCCGAGGTCGATGATGCGCTGATGGTATGAGTATGGGTGTTCGCAGCTGTCGAGACGCCCGCTGCACCAGGCGCATTGGTATTCGAATCGGAAGCACCTGTGGTGCCAGTATACAAATGGGTATGGGTCGTCGAACCACCAGCGACACCGATGGTCGTGGTCGCTTCACCGCGCGGATAGAGACCGTTCAAGAGCGAGTACTGCGTCCATCCACTCGGTACCGTCGCATCGAACATCGCGATCGCGCCTGCCGGTATCGATGAAGGTTCGCCTGCGGAGTTATTCTGAATGATAGAGAGGTTCCGATACGGAGGGAGATTGTTCGCGTTCCCGACCGTTGGGGTGAGCGTATGCCCGTG
>JACCDR010874930.1_pt1 | contig 26102 bp, 55 predicted proteins | sample 7446431 | NCBI WGS metagenome assembly JACCDR01 (sample SAMN15323443, study PRJNA562643) | freshwater metagenome | isolation source: river surface water | place: USA:Blue River Watershed | collected 2017-08-17 | reverse complement strand
TATCAAATCTTCCGGAATACATAGGAGGACATTTATCTTTCGAAGACTGTACTTCTTTAAGTTCAGTATCAAATCTTCCTAAAACTATACATGATGGTTTAGATTTCGAATCGTGTACATCTTTAACTTCTATTGGAAAAATGCCTTCGGTAGTTGAAGGTCCTATTTACACCACAGGCTGTCCGTTCTTTAAAGGAATGGATTATGAACAAATAAGAGAAAAATATGGCATACGAAAAGAATAAACATTTAGCAAATATCAAGAAGTGGAAAATAGACCTTTCGAAACTTAAAGACGGCGTTTATGACGACCTTATAGAAGTGCCTTACGATATAAAAGAATTCAGAGGGTTTAAAGAACTCTTTGGGTTTGAAATAAAAGAAGCGAAAGGGTATTTATCTTTTTACGACTGCGGTTATTTAACTTCGGTATCGAATCTTCCTGAAACTTTAGGCGGAAGTTTATATTTCTATAAATGTACTTCTTTAACTTCCGTATCAAATCTTCCTGATTATGTAGGAGGACATTTATCTTTCTCAGGATGTACTTCTTTAACTTCCGTATCAAATCTTCCTGAATACGTAGGAAGAAGTTTATATTTTAACGAATGTGTTTCTTTTGATGGATGTACTTCTTTAACTTCTATACCGGACCTTCCTGAAATTGTAGGAGGTTCTTTATATTTTAACGAATGTACATCTTTAACTTCTATTCCTAATCTTCCTGAAACGATAGACGGTAATTTATCTTTCAACTACTGTATTTCTTTAACTTTTATTGAAAAAATGCCTTCTATTGTAAAAGGTTATATTTATACAGAAGACTGTCCATTTTTCGAAAACCTTACAGAAGACCAAATAAGAAAAAAATATGGCATACTTAAAGAATAAATATTTAGCAAACGTAAAGAAGTGGAACATTGACCTTTCTAAAATGAAAGACGGCGTTTACGATGGAAGTATTTCTGTTCCGAACGATATAAAAGAATTTAAAGGATTTAAGGAACTCATTGGGTTTGAAATAAAAGAAATAAAAGGAAGTTTATCTTTTTACGGATGTGGTTATTTAACTTCGGTATCTAATCTTCCGGAAACTATAGGAATGGTTTTAAATTTTGAAGACTGTATTTCTTTAACTTCTGTATCAAATCTTCCGGGAAAAATAGGCGATTGGTTATCTTTCTACCGATGTATTTCTTTAACTTCTGTATCGAATCTTCTTGAATGGGTAGGTGGATTTTTATCTTTCCACGAATGTACATCTTTAACTTCTATTTCAAATCTTCCTTCGGTAGTTAAATATGATATTTATACCGACGGTTGTCCATTTTTTGAAGGAATGGACGAAGCACAAATAAGAGAAAAATATGGCATACTTAAAGAATAAACATTTAGCAAACATAAAGAAGTGGAACATTGACCTTTCTAAAATGAAAGACGGCGTTTATGACGACAGTATAGAAGTTCCTAAAGACATTAAGGAATTTAAAGGATTCGACGAACTCTTTGGATTTGAAATAAAAGAAGTGAAAGGAAGTTTAAATTTTAGTCGATGTACTTCTTTAACTTCCGTTTCTAATCTACCCTCGCATATAAACATTTCTTTATTTTTAAATCACTGTAAATCTTTAACTTCTGTATCGAATCTTCCTAAAAAGATAGGATGGAGTTTTGTTTTTTCACATTGTACTTCTTTGACTTCTATTTCAAATCTTCCTGATTATGTAGGAGGTTATTTTTCTTTCTACGGATGTATTTCTTTGACTTCTATTTCTAAAATGCCTTCGGTAGTACAAGCTAATATTTATACAGAAGACTGTCCATTTTTTGAAGGAATGAACGAAAATCAAATAAGAAAAAAATATAACATGGACGACGCTTCTAATATTTTTCAAATATAAACGTCCATAAATTATGGATTCTTTAAAAATAGCGATAATAACTCCTACTTATAAAAGAAATTTAGAAGTAGTTGAAAGATGTATATTTTCTGTATTAGGTCAGTTGAAAAGTATAGAAAATAAAAGTATAGATATTGTACATTATGTAGTGTATGATGATTTGGAGGTTTCTGAGGATTTCGAAAAGCTTTATAGTAAATATAAAGATATCGAATCTATAAAGTTTTTAAAGACAGGACTTCCTAATTCTAATACATGGGGGGCTTTTCCAAGAAAGTACGTCATAGACAACTATATAAAATCTAAAGAAATCGAATATTACGGAATATTATTTTTAGACGACGATAACGTTTTGTTTCCGAATTACGTATCTAAGATGGTACAGTCTTTGGAAAACTATCCGGATGTGGAAGCTTGTATATGTAAGATTATACATATGGGACCGTTGTCTTCTGAGTATTTTCCTTTTTTTCCAAATGTGGTAGAAGGAAACCCACCGGTACTTAAGAATATAGATACACTTAATGTTATGTTTAGAACTCAGGTTTTTGAAAAATTTGAATGGGTACACGAACAAGGTGAAAGTGGTTATTATAACGACGGATATACATATAGTGAAATATTTAAAAGTATAAAGTTTATGAATATTCCTGATATTCTTGCGGTACATTTATAAAAAAACCGCCGTATAAAGGCGGTTCATAATTTAAGAATATATCGTATATACGGTTTATAACTTTTTATTTGTAAGCTTGTGTGTGATAATCAGCTACGAATGTAACTGAAATATCTAACGCAGTATCAGATTCGTAATCAAAAGAAAACGCTGGTAGTTCTGCTCCTATGAACACGTTTTTAAATTCCCATTTCCTATAAACTTCGAATTTAGGATTAAATGCTATTATAGTCATACCTGACGGAGAAACGTAATCTTTTTTAAGAGTCTGTGTACCGTTAAGTGGGTTGTATATAAGATCAGACCATTTTCTAAAAGCGTTGTAGATATAATTCTGATTAGTATCGTTAAGGTTCATTGTGAAATTTATAACTATCTCGTGAGTGGTTTTATCAGGAATACCACCTGCGAATAATCTACCAGTACCTCTAAATTTTTGTTCTACAATACCCGGATGTAAATCTACCTTAAGTTCTGATATAGTTTTAACAGCGTCTGTAATTAGAACCCTGTTCGTTCCCCATTCGTCAGTATTAGATATAGCGTCAGGAGGAGTTATCTGAACTTCGTACCTATTTTTAAGTATAGGTTCGTAATAGTTTTGCCCTGCTTTACTGTTGGTAAAATGATATGATTTGCTCATCTTAGTCTCGTCTTTTTATTTATATATCTATCTTTTATTTTTTCATCGTTTGTCAAATGAAGGAAGAACTTATTTTAGATATATATTTATATGAATAACTTCGAATACAATATAGACGATATAGTTTTTCCGGAAGTAGCCGAGAAAACTTTTTCTTATTCTGAGATAAAAAACGTAGACCCTACTACAGGCAAACAGAGAAAGATATACCTATGGAATCCGGAAATGAAAGAACCGCTTCAAGGGAAAGGTATACAGGAGATGCAAAGAAAAATGTTATATGTGTTGAGGTACTTAGCTCCTTATACGTTTAACAAACTATATCCTAAAAAAGAAGACATTGTACATGTTACTAAAGGTATATATGGTCCAAGAACTGTAAAGTTAGTAATGTCTTATCAATCTATATTTATGTATAGGGAGTTTAAAGAAAAAGAATTCGCAATATCTTCAGGGTTTGGTTGTTTTGGTGGAAATACAAAGGATAATTTAGAAAAAAATTATTCCGAAGCTATGTCTGAGAATAAAAATAAAAAATATTCGGATAGCGGTAATAGTAGTCGAAACGACGAGTATATAATGTATCTTATTAAAAATGCTAAGAATCAGGGTTTGTATTAGAACGTAAACTTTTATCCGAAAGTATTGCGTTTATCCTTACCTTTTTCCAAAAATTACCTTCTTCTGAGCTTTTCAAAATTTCAAGATATTTTCCGAGAAATTTATAGTCTTCCATTTTCTTGTTGGGGTTTAATCTCATAAGTATATCTTTCATTCTTTCGGTTTTGTCATTTTCTTGATTTCCGTTCTCTAAGGCATTTAAAAAAAATAAAAAATCATCGTTAGGAAATATCCGAAAGTTTTCCAAAAGTTCTTTCTTGGAAAAGAAAAAGAAAATATCGAAAAGTACCGCCTCCGAATATATCCCGTCAGTAAATATAGAAGTGAAAAACTTTTCTACGTCAGACGTGCTTAAATTTTCTTTAAAGTAATCTAATACGTCTTTGTATGTTAAGTTTAGATAATCACATGCTTCTTCTAAAGGTTTTATATACTCTGTGGTATATTTCTTACCTGTAGAATCTGAAACGGCTTGTAATAGCCACGAATCAAGGAAATCTCCGTCTTTCATTTAACCTTTTCTGCCTATAAGTCCAAATATAGGAAGTTGTGATATTGTATTGGGTAGCTTTTCTATAACAGGAATAGATTCTTGTAAAGAACCTAATTGTGGTAAAGATTCGCTTATTTTTTTAGAACCTTTTACTATATCCGAAGTTATATCTTTTGAGCTTTCGTATTTAACGTCAGAAGACGTAAGACTTTCAGATTTATTCTTTATGGACTTTGTAGAATCTAAAAGACTACTTTCTTTCAAATTAGAAATTTCGTTTTTTAAAGATTCCACTTCTCCTACCATTTTCCCGACGTCAGCAACAAGGTTTTCTTGTTTTGATATTTTTTGAGTGATTTCCCCCAAAGGATCAGAACCTGTAATATCTTTTAACTGTGAGATTATATTCTCTGAAGATTTATTATTTTCTATTAAAGTAGATATAGTTTCTGTAGGATTTTTACCCATAGTAAGTCCTGATAATAATTCTGTGGATTTTTCAGAAATTAAATTTCCACCCGGAACTTTAGAAACTATATTTTTTACACTTTCGGATTTTAAAAGATTGGAACTTATGTTATCCAAAGAACCTGTTTCTAAAATAGTTCCGGTTTCGTTTATAATTTCTTGTGATAATCCTAAATTTTCAGAAGCCATCTTCATCAAAGAAGATGTTAAGTTTTCTTGTTTCGAACTTACGACTTCGCTTATGCTATTTAACATTCCGCCGGTATCTTTTCCTAAAAGTGAAGTTATCGTATCGTTTTTAGTTATAGCAGATATATCTCCTGAAGATATAGACTTTAAAGTATCTTGTCCTTTGGATATTACGTCTGATATTCCATCAGTAGAAGATAGTCCGATATAACTTGCCAAAGAAGAAAAAAGGCTATCTTTTTTATTTTCTATTTCTTTCGTAAGAGAACCTTCGGTAGTTTTAGTATCTTCTTTTCCGCCCGTTAAAGAACTAAAAATATTTTCTATAATGTTGTTACTTTTATTCTTTGAATTTTCTTTTTTAGATTCCGGAGGTTCTTCTTTTAGAAAATTTTTAAGGCTTCTTAAAGATGTCATGTAATCATAACCTATCGGAGAAAGTTCAGGATATTTGTATAGCATTTCATCTGATATTCTCAATATGTCTTTATAGTTATCTTTTAAAGTTTGCAAAAGTACATCTTTTTTTATCTTGGCTTCTAACTGTGGAATAGATTCTATTTGTTTTATTACTTCTTCAGGTTTTAAAGTATAATCTATATAAGTAAGTGCCTGTATGAGTTCAGGAGTTATGTCGGTATCCTGTATGAATGTATATAAATCTATGTTTGAGGTAAAACCTCCACTTACGATAATGTTATAATCGTTAAAAAGTTTTTTTTGAGAAATTAAAGAATAAATTTCTTCTTCAGTATAGTTTCTTTTGTATTTAGATTCTATAACCTTTTCAAACTTGGTGTATATTATGTCGTTTAGTGTCATCTTATGGTTTATATATTTTGATTTGGAAAATTAAAAATAAATTCTTATATTCGTACAGTTTTATTTTTAAAATCTTGGAAATTAAATGGAAATGGAAAATACAGGACTGGATATAGTATGTCCTAAATGTAAAAAAGTGTTAGATACTTATGATTTTACAGGCGACTTGGAACTTTTGACCGAATCTTACTGTGATTTTTGTGATGTAGATATAGTCGTAGAACACTCCGTAGATATAAATTTTTCAACATATTTGAAGGAAATATAAAATGGGTACGTCAAAAGAATTAAGAATTCTTATATTGGATAACGTAGAGAGAAATCCAAACGATTGGATATTTATAGGAAATTACGTACAGTATAACAAATTAGGACTCGCCATTTGGTTAGGAAACGGAGTATTTTTTACGAGTATACATACACATACGGATTATTTAGAATCTCCTTTTTTAAAGCTCAATATATTTGACAGATATAGGGTTTATAAAACTTTTGTTAATTTATACCGAAAAAGAATATTCGAGAGTTTGAAAAAATGAATAAAGAAGAACAACAGAAAGAATTATCAAAAATGGTGATAGTCGAACCCAAATATTTAATGGGTACTCAGGCTTTCCATCAGCTTGGAGAATTATCAAGAGAAGAATTTGATTTGTTTGCAGCCGTAGCGGAAACCGAAAAATTTTGGATAGGTAGTTGGGTAGAAGGTTTTGGTTTTTTCAACGTTTTGTTTCCTAAAGAAAAATGTAGGACATTAACAGAGGAAGAAATTACAAAATATAACGGCATGTATTTAAGAATCAACTCGGGCAGTCCTTATAAATTAAAAATTTCTTAGGAAACAAAATGAAATCCATAAACTTTGACAGTGTGGAAGTATATTATCTGAGAGAAGGTCTGAATCTATTGAAAGATAATATAGTTGAATCTCCGGTAGATGAAGAAAAAGAAAAAGTTATATGGTTTAACAAGAAAGCTGAAATTTCTATGTTAGATGATATGATACTCAGAATAACAAAAGTGATAGAAGAAAACGAAAAAGAAAATAATGAAGATGATTTTTTTTAATTGTAGAAACGATGGTTAGTACAAATATAATAAGGATTGGGAAATCCATAGCTTTGGACGGAGGTAGATTTCATATACCGGAGATGTTAGAAATAGGACATTCTGTTCCTTTCGTGCATGAGATAGGCGTAGATGTTAAAAAAGAAAACGGTGAACATTTATATACGCTTATGAAATTTGATATGTGGATGTCTGTAAAAGAAGCAGAGGAACTTGTCAAAGGATTGCAGAAATCTATAAAAATAGTCAAATCCAATAAAGAAAAATGATTCATTTTTGAATATTTCAGATTTTTGTACTATGTATTTGTCTTTAAAAACAATTAAGAAAAACAAAGGAGAATTAAAATGATATACATAAAAGAGCCACTCGGTCATTATAAAAGGTTGGGATTTTATCCAGTTTACATAAAAGGGGAACGTGAACCTTTTAAAATCGTTGGTATTAGAGAAAACCAAGTCGAACTTGAAGGAGATTTCTCAGGTGGAACTCACAATGTTTGTCAAAGAAGTTGGTTTGTCGACGAAGAAACCTTTATTATTAGAGAGGTTTGCAAAGAAGAATTAAAACCTAATGGGTGTCAAGTCCATAATGTTAATTGCTGTGGTGGGGGGAATGTGGTTCGTAAAAATATTTTGGATTGGGATAATGTTATAGGAGAATTAAAATGAAAAAAACGAAGTACAAAAGAGAGCCAATCGGTAATTATAAAAGTTTGGGGTTTTATCCAGTTTACATAAAAGGTGAATACACACCTTTTAAAATAGTTGGTATTAGAGAAAACCAAGTTCTACTCGAAGGAGATTTCTCTGTTGGAACTCGCAATGTTTGGCAAACGAGTTGGGTTGATGATGAAGAAACCTTTGTTATTCGAGAGGTTTGTAAAGAAGAATTAGAACCCAATGGTTGTCAAGTTCATAATGTTAATTGTTGTGGTGGGGGAAATGTGGTTCGTAAAAATATTTTGGATTGGGATAATGTTATCAAGGGAATTAAAATGATACAAATGATAGAGCTGACACACTTTGATGGGAAACCAAGATTAGTCAATTTAAGTCTTGTAACTGATGTAGGTTTAAACAGCAATGGCGACACTGTAATATGCTTTAAATATGACAACTTTTTACAAGTTAAAGAAAGCTACGAAGAAGTAAAAGCAATGATAATAAAAAGTATTGAAACGACAGGTAGCAATTTCACATTATTTAATAAAGAGAATTAAAATGACACAAATAATAGAGTTTACTGCTACTGATGGCAAACCAGTATTGATAAATTTAAACCATGTAACTGAAATTGTAGGTACTAAAAATGGATTTACTTCTATAACTTATCAAAATGACGAATATGGTCGTGTAGTCCAACAACCCTATGAAGAGGTTAGAAAAATGATAGAAATGTATATTTCAAGGACAGGTACTAATCTTATAACACTTCATAAGGAGAAGTAAAATGACAACTGATGAACTACTACGAAAAATAATTGAAGCCGAGCAAAAAGTTTTGGCATTTCATAATCAAGCGTTTAATACTTTGAAAGAAGAAGTTATAAATGCTACTAAACAAGCACCTGAAGAAAACTTAGAGCCGAAGTTTGATGTGCCTTATGTAGGGCAGAAATATTGGTTTATTTATGATGATGGTGAGGTGTACGAGAGTAAATGGGAGGGGGATAACTTTGACACAGCAAGACTTGCACAAGAAAATCTTTTTCTAACAAAACAACAAGCTCTCAAAGAGTTACAATACAGAAAGCTACGTGCTAAATATGTAGCTTATGTGAAAGAATATAATGGTGATTGGGTGGCGGATTTAGATAATCATGAACAGGAGAAATCCCATTTGTATTATAATGCCAAGCACAATACATTAGTTTTAACGTCAAGCTATCGTAGTGTAATGACTGACTTAGCTTTTGTATTTAAAGACAAAGATTTCCTACCTTTCATACAAAAGCGTATGACAGTTGCAGAAATAAGAGCTGTAATTAACCACGACCTTTCAATGATTGAGGTGGGGAATGAGTAGTAATATTGAGCATAAATTAATAAAGTTGTTTAAAGGTAAAAAGATTGTTTTCTTAGAAAACGATAATGTACTACCTGATTTAGCTGAAAATTTAGCAAGTTTTTTCAAATTAAACAACATTGAATATCAATGTATTTTAGAAGCAAGTAAAAAAGGTATATTTGATTTGCTTTTTGAATTAGATAGCTACGACATTATAGTTTACCATACGACTTGGATAACAGAGTTCTCACATACATTGAAACAACATTATTTGCAAAATACCACTAAAGACTTAAAAAAGACTTTTGTAGAATTGATTGTAGATGAACCTATTTATTATACCAAACCAAAAACTATTCATTATTTATACTTTATCAATACTTATGATGAAGATATGAATAATTGGGAGTTTTCTGATTTGAATATTAAAGAGGTAACAAATGAAAATTAAGGAGTTAGAAAATGGGGTTCTTTAATAAGATATTGGTTCAGGAAAAAACAACAGGCAACCTAATTGATATAGTGAATTTGGATAAAGACCATTACGAGTCTTTTTTAGAGGCAATGCGGTTACTTCAAGTAGCATATAGTGAAGCAATAACAAAACAGCAAGAAAATAATGAAATACTGGAAATGTGTAAAGACGAGGGATTAAATGAGGGATTAAATGAGTAGAGAAATAGAATTTAGAGCTAAAACCACTATGGACAATAAATGGGTTTATGGTGGATATTATTCGCACCTTTTTATAGACCAACCTCCAACTTTTATTCATGATGGATATCGTTACGCCAAAGTTGACCCTCGCACATTGGGACAATACATTTGTACTATTGGAGAACAAAAGATATACGAGGGGGATATACTTGTGCTTTCTAATGAACAAGCATATCCAAAGATAGTGTATTTTGACAATGATAAACTTGCTTATTGTTTGCATGAGATAAGATATGGGTCTTACTGGGGTAAACTTAGTAATGCTTTTAGACTACAAGTAAGTTGCATCGGCAACATACACGACAACCCAGAATTGTTAGAGTGATTAATAAAGAAAAATAATTTATTTTTGGATATTTCAGATTTTTGTGCTATATTGTATTTGTATTTAAAAACAATTAAGAAAAACAAAGGAGAATTAAAATGGAAAGTTTAGAAGAATATAAATACATGTTGTTGGAAAAGTTTGGTTTCGATAAAGACGGTTTAGAATATAGCCATCGTTTATTAAAAGAATTTGGGGTGGATTTGGAGACTTTGAAGTACGGACTATTTTTTAAACCTGATTCCGACAATTTGATTACTTTAAAGCGATGGATACACGGTCTCGTTTTAGATTGGTTTAAGTTTAGTTTCGGAGAATATTTAAATATAAATAACGTGGTAAGGGAAAATACTTGTGTAGGAAGTGTGGAATTTTTTGAATTTTTAACTCCGAAAGTAGAAAAAATTTATGAGTATAAAAAATATATAGTAGATTTGCTAAACTCTCGAAAAGATATAGAAGTTCCTTCGTATGTAGAAACTTGGTTAAAATATTTAGATATAGGGGGGAGTAAAAATGAAAAATTTGAAGAATTCTTAAAGATTAGCTTTGACATGTATCATGTAGGATTAGGAACAATGGAGTTTAATAAGGATTTGTTTTACGTAGGTATTCCTGAATATAATATTTCTCGTAATTCTTGGGAAATAAATCAATATTATCCTAATCATTATGATAATGATATTATTCGTATAGGATGTACGAGATTTCGGATATACGGAATTCCTGTGAAGATAACGGATAATTTAGAAGCTAAAGAAAAATATGATAAGTATATCAGCGATGTTAGTAAAAAGTGGCATATTTTAAAATAAGGACTTGATAAATGAAAGATATGATAACTTACCGAGAATTAATTGACCAAAATCGATTCGGTAAAGGTTATATACAAGCGAAGGTAATAAAAGGAGACGTGTTATATTATAAACCGGACAGTTATAACCCAAACTGGGTATTGAAAGACGGAAGTTCTAATATAAGTGTTAGTATCAAGGTTGGAATCCAAGACACTCTTTTTAATTTCTCAGACGTTTTGGATATACAGTACAGTAAGGAATTCGATGACGAGGCGAAAGAATACTTGGTGAAATTTTTCGAAAATGTAAAAGAAACAGCAAAATTGGATTTTTAAAATGACTTCGAGTAGATTGAGAAAAATGATGAAATATAAACTTACTGATAAGACTTTATTAGTTATAGTAAATGAAGCAGGTATAGATGTAGACGAAGGAGTTTATTGTCTTATCGTTGCAGATACAGGGGAGGTATTAGCTTCACACTTTTGTTCAGGTTCAAGTTTTGCACTCGGTGATTTGTATGAGAATAGACCGGAAAGAATCGAAGTATTTCAAAAAAGATTTGGTGAAGTTGAGGTTAGATACTTATCCGATACTGATATTAGTTTTGATGAATTAGTTAAACGAAATATTGAATTTTTTCATAACTCACACTAATAATGAAAATAATGAATAAAAGGCAATTACCAAATACATTAATAGAGCTATTGGAATTAGCTCTCGAGGACGCCCAAAAACAAACTTGCACCATAAATGGTGTTGAGTATCCACAAAAAGTGGATATGGCACTTTCTATTGCAACGTGTCTAAACTTTTGTTATGTGTCCTTAGCAGGGGCAGTTATAGTACAGAATTATAATGTAAGTTACCCAACCTACATAAATAATGCGAATAGTTTTGAAACCAACAAAATTTATTTGCTTGATAAAGTACAAAAAAACTTGAGAGAGAGGCAGGATTTTGATGTATCCACACTACTTGAGTTGCTCACATCTCTCGGCTTCCATCAAACTAAGATTAAAAAAACTATTCTATGTCTTAAAAGGACGTTTAAAGAATGGCGTAAAATTAACGACAAAGAAGAGGATTACGAGATACCACCAACCAACAAAGAAGAAATATTTAGCATAATCCAACAATTCGTTGATGAACTAAAGCGTAAGAAAGTTAAAGGTGATTTTGTAGAGGTGGTGAAATGACACCACAACAATTAGATAACCTTAAAGCTATATTGCATAATATCCAACAGCAAAGCCAAGAGGTTTATAGGATAGCTTTCAGAGGTGAATATGAAGATTTAGACTGGGTGCAAAACAACTTAGACGATACAGCTTTAGAACTTGAAAACTTTATCGGCGAGTTTGAGGAAGAAGTGCCTTGCATAACTAATGCAACGACACAAGTTGTTAGAGAAGCAATGAAAATTGTTTCTAAGGACGTAACACTACCAAAAGCAGTTCGAGAAGGGATTGTTAAAGAAAAAAAACAAACAAAGGAAATAAACAATGGAAATGACCATAAATATTGAAGATTATCTTTCAAAAGAAGAAATAAAAGAAGTAGCTAAAGAAGAAATTGCAAAGCATTTGCGTTCAAAAATTAAGGATAATCGGCATTACTTGGATAATGCAACTTATAAATACGTTCAGCAAAGAGTAGATGAGATTATGCCAAACCACAAAAAAGAAATAGAAGAGTTAGTAACTAAATTGATAGGTAGGAAAACTCCTGAGACTTTGTCTCACTTTGTTTTCAATCATCATTACGAAACGAGGCAACCTATGTCTTTAGGTGCAAAAATGATAGAAGAAGTAGTGTCAAATTCAAAGCCAACGATAGAAGCTAAAGTGCAAGAGCTAATATCAAGTGCTAAGATTGATGAGCTAATTCTTAGACAATTAGAAGAAGAGTTAAATTCTAAATATAGATTGTTAGATGCTTTTTCAGATTATGTAAAACAACAAACAAAGGAGAATTAAAATGACAAATGAAGAAATGCTAAATAGAATAACAGAAATTGAAAGAGGTTTGACTATTAGTATTGGTGAGTTAAACTTGCTCAAAGCCAAAGTAAATGTAGAACCTCAACCACCTCAAGAAAACTTAGAGCCGAAGTTTGATGTGCCTGAGATAGGGCAAAAGTATTTTTTGGTATATACTAATGGTGCTATTGACGAACTTAATTGGGGCAATACATATACAGATTATGAAAGATTAGCACACGGGAATATAAGGTTTACACAAACAGAAGCCCTCAAAGAACAACAATACAGAAAGCTACGCACTAAATATGTAGCTTATGTTAAAGAATATAATGGTGATTGGGTTACAAGTAATGATGATACAAACGGAATTACATATTATACAATGGTTTATAATAGGTTTACTGGTAGCTTGGCTGTAGATGATAATAATCATTGGGTAACTACAGAATTAGATTTTATATTTAAAGACTCTGGCTTCCTACCCTTCATACAAAAGCGAATGACTGACAAGGAGATAAGGGCTGTAATTAACCACGATTTAAGCTGTATTCAACTGGAGAATTAAAATGACTAAACAACAATTAGATAACCTTAAAGCTATTTGGAGTAAAATCCAACAGCATAGCAAAGAGGTTTACAGAATAGATTACAATGGAGATTTTGAGGATTTAGACTGCTTAATAGATGAGATTAACGATACAGCTTTAGAACTTGAAAACTTTATAGGCGAGTTTGAAGAGGAAGTGCCTTGGAGAATTAAAATGATGACTAAATATTACAGAAAAAAACAAATCCAACCAATGACACCATATACTCCAGAATCGGATATGGAAGGAGTTTCTATTTCTGAAACTGATAAACAAAATGGAAGTCCAAAAATTGGAGACATGATAGCTTATAACCCTCTAAATGAAAAAGATAGATGGTTGATTGCTGAGAAATTCTTTAAAGACAACTATGAAGATATTGTACCAAACAAAGGAGAATTAAAATGACATATATCTTAATGACAAATGGTAGAAATAATATGAATTTATTTTTGGTTAATAGAGCCAAAATTAAAAGTAGGTGGTGGAGCTATGATTGGGCTGATGCAATTCAATTTCAGTCCAAAGAAGCGGCACAAATACAAGCTAAAAAACTTAGATACAAACAACCAACAGTAATAACAACTAATGAAGCAATAAAATTAACAAAAGAAAATGAGGAAAACTATGATTACGAAGAACAAGAACACCCATTTTCTTCTGATGCACTTGGTCAATATTGAACTGGAGACGTATTAAAATGACACCAAAAGAAATATTAGAAAGAATAGAACAACTCGAAAAAGAGTTAGCTTCTTTAAAAGAAAGAGTAAATATTGAACCACCTCAAAAAGCTGAAAACTTAGAGCCAAAGTTTGATGTGCCTGAGTTAGACCAGGAATATTTTTTGGTATATGCTAATGGTTCTACTGACAACTTATATTGGGGAAATTCAGTTTCAGATTATGCAAGATTAGTACACGGAAATATAATCCTTACAGAACAAGAAGCCCTTAAAACAGCTATTTACAATAAGCTACGAGCTAAATATGTAGCTTACATCAAAGAATATAATGGTGATTGGGTGGCGGATTGGAGTGATAAGGAGCAAGTAAAGTACTATTTACAATGGGATTGCTTTTATAACTCTCTTGACATAGTTAATACTTATACTAATTTACCTACAGACTCAGATTTTATATTCAAAGACTATAATTTCCTATCCTTCATTCAAAAGCGTATGACTGATGCAGAGATAAGGGCTGTAATTAACCATGATTTAAGCTGTATTGAGGTGGAGAATGAGTAGAGAAATAAAATTTAGAGGAAACCTTTGAATACAAAAATATGTGTTCAAGGTAATCACTTCGCACAAAAAATATTGATGGCATTTCTGATTACGTTAATAAGGAGAATTAAAATGAGAGAACCAAACAACACCTGCCCCACTATTGATAGTTTTATTAGAAAGACTGAGAATGACTTACTATATGAAATTAGATGTGTTACAGAGAGATTTGAAGAGTTAAGAAAGTTAAATCAAGAACTTAGAGAATGGGGACAATATTGGAAAGAGAAGGCAGAAGAGTATGAAAGTGAAATAGAAAATCTTGAATTGCGATTAAATAACGAGGAGAATAAAGATGGAATTTGAACAAATGTACGATAAAGTGCTTGAACAGCAATTATTGATATTAAATATTTATTTCGAACAAAAGATTAAAGATATTATAAAGACTATAAATCCACCGGTGATTGGAGATATTACAGCAGAATCACTCAAAAGTTATGGAATCGAAGTGAGAAAAACAACTAATCACAAATTTGCTTTTGGAATCGAGGAGAAATTCGAAGTGTTCCAAAATGGAAAGTTTCTTGATAGCTTCACGATTGAAATTGAACCAATTAATGTAACGAATTAACCAACGTTTAAAGGAGAATTAAAAGATGAGTATCATGTTAGGTAATTTAACAGTCAAACAAATACAGGACAGGTTGGGTATTGAATTTCCACAAGATATTCAAGACTTTATGAGAAAAAGCAATCAGTCGGAAGCAAACAATATAGCGAAAGGTAAATGGCATTGTTTTGATATACCTTTTACTATAGTATTTGGCGACTACGACATAGCAAAAAAAGTGTACGATGCATTAAAAGATAAGTCAGACGATTGTAAAGAACAATTACAGTTTTCCATACAGAAGTAATAACAAAGGAGAATTAAAATGAAACCAAAAGAAATATTAGAAAGAATAGCAAAACTCGAAAAAGAGTTAGCCACTTTAAAAGCAAGAGTAAATATTAAACCACCCCAAAAAACTAAAAACTTAGAGCCAAAGTTTGAAGTGCCAGAGTTAAAGCGAAAGTATTGGGTGGCTGACGCTTCGGGCGATGTATTTTCATTTTATTTCCGAAATGATATAGTAGACAACCAAAGACTTAAACAAGGCAACGTTTTCCTAACAGAAAAAGACTGTCAAAAACAATCTATTTACAATGAGCTACGAGCTAAATATGTAGCTTATGTGAAAGAATATAATGGTGATTGGGTGGCGGATTTAGATAATCACGCACAGGAGAAATTCCAGTTGTATTATAATGCCATGCAAAAGAAGTTACTCTCAATGTCAAACTATGTTAGTGTAATGACTGACTTAGCTTTTGTATTTAAAGACAAAGATTTACTACCTTTCGTACAAAAAAGAATGACAGATGTAGAAATAAGGGCAGTAATAAACCACGATTTAAGTTGTATCGAGGTGGAGAATTAAAATGACACCGCACCAATTTAAAAAATTAGAAGAAATTTACAAAACAAAATAGAATTAAAATGACAAATGAAGAAATACAAAACAAAATAAATCAATTAGTATTTGTTTATGACTATTTGGGAAAAGAAATTAATGTCCTAAAAGGCAAATTAAACCAAGTGCCTCAAGAAATTGAAAACTTAGGACCTTATTTTGAAAAGCCGAATGTAGGGGAACAATATTGGCGTATTGATTCCGATAATCAAGTGGTTAGGTCGTGGTGGAATAATCAAAAAGAAGATTTTCGAAGACTTTACTCCAACAACGTTTTCCTAACAGAACAAGAAGCCCTCAAAGAAGCTAAATACAGAGAGCTAAGAGCTAAGTACATTGCCTACGTTAAGGAGTATAATGGTGATTGGGTGGCTGATTGGAGTGATGTGAATCAACGAAAGTACAAGTTGGGGTGGGTTACTTCGAGTGAACTTATGTGCGTATCGGTAGCCCTTTTGTATTTTGGCACTGATTATGATTTCTATTTTAAAGACGAAGACTTCCGACCCTTCATACAAAAAAGAATGACAGATGTAGAAATAAGTGCAGTAATAACCCACGACCTTTCAGTGATTGAGGTGGGTGATGTCAGATAGGAAATTTATATATTTCAAATACAAAGGCAGATGTGCTTATTGTGGTACTGAATTAGTTGAAGGTTGGCAAATAGACCACATAGTACCCAAATCAAGAGGTGGTACGAATGATATAATTAATCTTAACCCATCTTGTAGAGCTTGTAATAACTACAAAGGCGGTGCAACACTTGAAGAGTTTAGAAGGCAAATTGATACTTTGTTTAATAAAAGTGAATATCTGTTTAAGTCTAAAGCAAAGATGGAAGTTGCTATAAGTATAGGCAAAATGACTTTGCCAATTTGGGACAAAGTGTTTTATTTTGAAAAGGTAGAGCAACAAATGATTGAGGTAACAAATGAAAACTGAAAATACAGGAAGGAACATTGTATGTCCACTATGCAAAAAAATATTGATTAGATATGATGGAACAGAGCCATTAGACAGCTATAATGAAACCTATTGTAACGCTTGCAATGTGGCAATAGACGTGGAATACTGGATTGATATACAATTTAGTAGCTATTTAAAAGAGGTAACAAATGAAAGCTAAAAGTAAAAAGTATAGATGCAGGTTTTTTAAAGCTGATAGAATCTATGCTTTCAAGTCAAACACTGAGGTGGCAATTGAGTGTATTACATTTGATAATGACAGTATCTATTTATCCAAAGCAGACGCAATATCTTTTGCTAATGAAATACTGAAAATGGTAGATGAAGATATGTACACTAAGGTTACTAATCTGATTGTAAAGAATAAAGTCTTAAGAGCTAAAATTAAGGAGTTGAAAAAGAAATGAAAAATTATCTTAAAGCATTAGCACGTTTTTCTCATATCTGTTTGCAATTATTGATAAACTCAAAAAAGGAAAAGAAATGATAATCCAATTCGCAATAAAACATACTACTCCAGTGTTAAGAGTTACAACGCATGAAGGCACGTTTGAAGAGCTATTAACTGATATAGCACCATTTTATGAATGTATTGAAGACCGTATAATTAATCAGTACATTGAAGACCACATAATTAACCAGCTCCAAAATGCAGTATTTGATATTGCAAAATGGAATGGGGAGACTAAAACAGAATACATAGTAAACCTTATTAGCAATAGATTTGATAAAGAGCAGATACAAGAATTAATCAACAATTTAACAAAGGTAATAGAATGACACCATTCCAAAAAGCGATAAGTATTATGAGTAACGTACACGGCTCTCTTGTGGACTTAGAAACTTGGGCTTTACTTTCTCCTGATGATAGGAAACGATTAATACAAAAATCTCATATTGCAGTTGATAAAATGATTGAAACAGGTTTACTTTTTGACACACACTTCCATAATCAAGGTTATTTGCAAAACGTAAAAAAACACCTTGATATGTTCAATGAGGAGGAATAAAATGAACAACACCACTTTCACAAAAAATGTAGTAGAACCTACGATAGAGCAAATACAAACACTATTAGTGCAAAAAGGTGCTGAATATACAAGGGAAGACGATAGATTTCACGTTTTCATAAACGCTGGTGCAATGAAAGGTGAAACACCCGAACAAGCACTTTGGGGAATGAACGCAAAGCATATTATATCAATTCAAGATATAGTCAATGATACAGCCAAAGGTATAGTACCACCCAAAAAACTAATAGACGAAAAAATCAACGATAATATTAATATGTTAATGCTGTTAAAAGGTATGTTGTATGCAAGAGTAGATAAACTTAATGAAGCAGTAATGGATTTTAACAATGGCTAAAAGTACAATACAAAAAGACAAAGCGAATGAAGTCAAAACCGAAGCGTATCTGAAAGGATTAGGTTATGAAGTATTCACACCTCCTAAAAGTAGGTTTGGTAAGCAAGATATATTAGGATTGTTCGACCACGTTGCTACTTGGACGCAAGATAAAGAGCCACCAATTATAAGAGCTAATTATTTTGTAGAAATAGGGATTGAAAAAGGCAAAGTAGGAAGGCAATATGTTGAAGACGCTTTTGCTGGTTTACCTGATATTCTTTTCGTTCAAACGAAATCGAGATACAACCTCACTACTGAATACTTGACCGAGCTATATTCTAAAGTGCCTTATCAAAATATATCCCTCTTTATAGCGTGGGAAAATGGCAAAGAAGAGCCGAAAATAGCAGTAATTCAAAAGGTGTGGGAGCTATGAAAACACAAAAACTAATAACACGATACAAGGATAATAGAATGGGAATGATACGACCACTACCACCACTGAAAATGCAAAAAGAAAACAAATTAGGGCATTTTCCTTACAATAGTACAATGTATGAGAATTGGACTTTGAATAAAATTAGATTAGGAAACACGACAGGTGAACCTGAATATATCTATGATGTGTCGAATAGGGAAGGGTTGCATAAGGAATTAAATGAAGAAGATTTAGATATAATTCAAAAAGCTGTAATTTTAGAGTTTATGGAGTTTGAAAAAAAACAAAGGACTGTAATAGATACAGACGAGCTATCTATATTACCAACGGTAGGTGAAACGGTATTAACTGTAGGTATAGCCATAATATTTGGAATAATATTAGTTGGTACAATTTATATCTCAGAATTTTTGAGGAGATGATGAAAACACAAAAACTAATAACACGATACAAGGATACTCGACAGAAAGTTATCCAAGCATTTTGCGATAAACATGGTTTGCAATTCCAATATTGGGCAGGGAATGGATTTACAGAGAAAGTCGCATTTAATGACCTGTATTATTTCGATTTGAAAGATATAATAGGGGATTTAGAAGTTAATGCTCCAAAAGGAGATATTATAAAATGGTATTTGGATAACCAAAAGGCAATAGAGAATAATATACCGACTATCGACTACTATTCTTATGCCATTTTCGGATTAAGAGTTAATGAGTTAGAAAGTGAGTCGTAAAGAATCATTAAAAAGAAGATTACAACGTTTGCAAAAAATGCGAGACGAAATAAAGGCGAAACATAAAGGAAATGAATTGAATTATACCTATTGGGGTGGTTACAATTTAGGTTATTTGGAAGGTACAATAACTGCAATAGAAAACATTATAGATGAATTTGAAACGTTTAAAGAAAAAGAGGTAACTAATGAGAATTGAATTCGCCGATGAACTTTATTACAGTTCAGATACAGGTTTGTTTGCAAATGAATGTGAAAGATTCGGTATGGCTTGGGGCTGTAGAGAAGATTGTCCTGTATTTACAAGAGGAGAGTGTGAAATACAGGAAGAAAATGAATTGAATTTTAAATTAACTGAGGTAATCAATGAAGGTAACTAAAACTTATAAAAACATAGATTGGAAAGATTACGATCCTGTAATAAGTGCTTCTATCTACGACGATGGTATAGAAACGGTATATATAGAAATTGAAAAATATCAAAGCATTACTATTGAACTTACAAAAGAAGACGCTATTTCTTTTGCTAATCAGATTTTAGAGATGGTAGGGGTAAACCAAAAAGATACTATCGAAAATAAGTTACTTCCAGATAAAGTACAAGAGCTTAATCTTAGGATTGAAGAAATAGGTTTAGAATTAGCTCATATGAAACAAGAAAACAGAAAAGACGGTATTGCTTTCATACACTATTACAACGAATCCGAAAGAAGAATTAAAGAACTCCAAGAAGAATTAAATTCTAAACATACGCTTTCGCAAGAAACGATTGATTCGATAACGAGCGGACTTGAACTACTTTACGATAAATTCTACTTCGAGGATACATATATAGAAAAAATAAAACAAGCCTATGTTGAATTTACTAAGGTATTCGGTGAGTCAGGAGAGACTGCGGAAGAGGACTATAACGACGAAGGTTGTAAAGGATAGTATATGGAAAACGGATTCGGAATAATCTTCCTATTGTTGATAATAGGCGTTCTTGGATTAATTGCAAGTAGACAGCAAGTGCCTAATCTTAAGTATCATTATAAAATGGTACATATGACAGATACAGGAACTATTGTTTGGTTAAAGAGAGACAACGTGCCTCTTTTTGCAAAATACGATATACGGTGCGTAGGTTATGGAGATTTTTTAGAAACATTGAATATTGTACAATTTTACACTAAAGAAGATGCGGTAGAATATTTACTTTCTAATATTGAGGATTCGAAAGAAGAAAATATAGATCATGAGATTAGAAATTCTACCTCTGAAAAAATTAAAAATTTACTTAAAATTAGTAAACCAAACCGAAGATACTAAAGATTTATGGGGGTTGCAATGAAACTAACAGATGAATATGAGTGAATATATTGATAATAAAAACAAAATCGAATCTGAGGAAATTTATGCCGGTGAACAATCTTTCCCCTCGTGTAAGAAAAATTTCAACGCAATGTCTGACGATGAATTTTATTTTGAACACAGAATGTTTTTGAAATCTATATCGATAGAACAGTTTGAACAATGGCTTCGAGAATTAAATATAGTGAAAGATTTGGAAAATTAATATTTTCTTCTTATATTTGTATCGTTAATTTAAAACAAATCGAGGAAAATATGAATAACGATAGTTCGAGCTATATCCGTTTATATGAAGTCGTAGGAATGTATCCCAAATCAGAACGGATAGTTATAGAAACTAAGTATGATAATGTTGAGGATGTACGTAAATGGTTTCTTAAACAGAAAGGTTATCCCAAAGATAGAACTTATGTAGCTTATATGATTAGGGAAGGTATGCCTGAAACTCGAATAGGGTATCTCTTAGAGAATACGCTATATAGAATAGATACAAACGGTAAGGTCGATGAAATTAAGATAAATAGAATCGCTCCTAAAAAAACAGTAAATGTTTATGGAGATTTGGCTTGGGGTTATACGCACGATACTTACAGAAAGGCGACGACTTGGTATAAGAAACAAAAGAAGTTAGAAAACTCTTCTCGTAGGATTGCAAGAAGACTATTTAAAGAGTATTTGAAAAAGTACGAAAAATTACCGTTTAGAATCACCGCAGATGTAAGTTGCGACGACGATAGCGGATTACAAGTAAATATGTGTATGGAATTAGAGGTGAACGGTTTTAAATTTTCTTTCGGTATGGACGATTGATGTATTTTTTAGATTCATTGTTCGGTAGTAATTATTCCGGAAATAATCAAGAATCCTATTTTAGAGAAGATTTTGACTATTTCGAAAGTTCTATATACGAAGGTTGGAAAGTCAAAAGGATATACTTAGGTTATTCGAAAGATTATATTCTGAGGATTTATAACGACGATATCGATTTTGTGAATTCTCTGAACGTGGAAGAAATATCCATAATAAAAAAAAGTGTCGAATTAGAATACAAACGTTATGTATACACGGCAGATAATCAAAGTTTAGATACTATCAAGAAGAAATTTTACGCTTTTATCAAAACTTCTTATTTGGTATCCTTAGTGGCATTTATGACGATGTTGATTTTAGCAGTTATTAGCTGTCTCGTAAATGAAAATTACTTTTATCTTTCCCTGTTTGTTATTGCTGAGATATTTACCCTTAGAAATTTTTATTTAGAGATTAATAAAGATTGAATTTGGAATATTCGTTTTTTCTTCTTATATTTGTACCAAGAGTTACAAACGCATTAAACGAAAGAGGAATAAATACAATGAGAAAGAGTCTTTTAACAATAAGTATAGTAATACTGAACTTAGTTTCTTGTTTTGCTCAAGATTCAATAGATACTTTGAAATATTTAGAAATTTTGAAAAACGAGTTTAATTTTCAAGTCAATCTATATAGAAAATCTAAAGGTTTAGATACTATACCTGAACACTTGTATCTCAAAGAAATTTGCAAAGTTAACAACGAAAGACTTTCTAAAATACCGGAATTCTTTAAACCTATGAAAAATTCACTTTATAGAGAAATAGCACATGAAGGTTTTGATTATAGAGTAGATTCCATCTACAATCCTGAAATACCTTTAAATAGGTTAAATAGATTGAACGAGATAGTCCACAGTAGAAGTGTTATTTTAACTAACGATATTTTAAAAATAAAAAAGTTAGCTAAAAAAATAAAAGACGGTTTCTCAGAAAGTTCCGATCATAATGAAGCACTTTTAGAAAAAAATGCTATACGAATTTATACTGATTTCAAAGTAGTTACGATCGAAGAAAAAAATTATATAGTCGTTACTACGATTATACAAAATTTAGTGAACTGAAAAAAAGTGTCTGTTTTTTATTTGAAAAATTTGGTAGTTTCGTTTTTTCTTTGTATGTTTGTATAAAGAGTTACAAACAAATTAAACAAAAAGGAATAAAACGATGAGAAAGAGCCTTTTAATAATCAGTATAGTAATCCTGAACTTAGTTTCTTGTTTTTCTCAAGAATTTAATTTCGACGAAGATTCTTTAGTTTTTCACATGAAAAAACAATATGAAGAGTATAGAGTTTTAAAAAACATGAACTTCGTCGAATATACTAAAGAATATGATAGTCTTTGTATATGGAACAACGAACGTTTGTCTTCAAATGAAAAGATTTTAAAAAGAACATATTTAGATAATAAAGAATTTAGAGAGATAGCACACGATTCTTTAGAACAAAGAATAGACAAGTATAAAGAATATAGGAATATAAGCTACGTTCAAACTTACATCGAGCTTGTAGTTTTTATATATCCTGATTCTTCAAAAAAACAAACGTATAGTAGTTTAGCATTTGAAGGCATGTGGTTATGGTATAAAAGTAAAGATCATAACGAAGGTCTTTTAGATCCTGCTAATTTATGTTATTCTTTAAGAGCTAAACATTTTATCAATTCCGAAGGTAAAAACGTAATCTCAGTTACGATGATAATAATTAGTAAGTGAATAATAAAACCCCTCAAAGAAGAGGGGTTTATTTTTTTTTTTACTATCTTTTCTTTTTTAACTGAGCAAAGTCTTGTATAGTAGTATCTTTTTTGAAAAGTGTTTTTATCCCGTCCACTGTATGTTCTTTTTTCAAGTCTACTCCAAATAAAGTAGCTAATTGTTTTTCGACAGGTTCTTTTTCAAAATCTACGATTTGAAATTGTTTTGCGAAAGCTAAAGGAATGTTACTTTCAAGTTCTCCGCTTTTTAAAACACTTGCGAATTTTTCTACCGCAGGTTTTACTTGATTTGTAGTTTTTATGAAATTGGTATTGTCCACTTTCATAAATTTACAAAAATCGTCAAAATTACAAGATTCTCCTTTTTTAGAGAACTTCAATTCTAAAAAGTTAAGTTCTTTCTTAGTATCTTTGAAATCGGTATCTTTTAAAGCTATTCCGGTTTCTTTACCCATATTAGTTATTTCCATTACAAAGAACACAGTACCGGGTTCAGCATCAGGAAATATAGTTTTAATGATAGTATCTGTTGAACTTTCACCATTGGTAAATTTAACCTGTTTGAAATTTCTTCCCTGACCACCTTCGTATTTTTTCAAAGATTCGGGATCTGATTCTTTCGTATAAAAGTCAGTATAGTATAAAACGTCTTGATATTGCCCTAAAGCTACATTTAAAGCTCTACCTAATCTCGATCCGTAAGAAGTTCCGCCTTTATATCTTTCGGAGAAACCTTTATATAGTTTATCAGTTAGTGTTTTTCTGAAATCCTCAGAATAATTTTTAGAGTTAATGGCGTTTGATTTTAAATCTTTGGTTTTTAAAAAACCTGATAAGTTTTCAACATCACTGCCTTCGTTCTCGTTCAGAAGATTTCCTTCGATCCTTCTGTTTTCTTTTAATTCCATCCATTGACTGAAATTTAAAATATGTTTTGACATTTCTATCTCCTTTTTTTATTTATATATCTCTGTAGATTTACAGCTTGTTGAAATTACCTTCTTCTTTTTTAAGTTCTACGAGCCTTTCCATAAAATACTGTAGTTTATAGTAAGGCATTTTTTCTATATCAGAAATAGAGAGATTGTATCTCGTAGACATTATCAGTTCAGAATCAAGAAGGTTCTCCAAAGATATTTTGAACAAGGAAAAAATATTTGAATCTAAATCCTTTTTGAAATCGAAAAGTCGTGGAGACCCCCTCAGCCCCACAGTGTACACATTTTATATAACATGTGTTTCTAATACCTTCTTCGTATAAATCTATAAATTTTATAAGGTAGGATATTTTCGTAAGCGACCATCCTGCCATGTCTGTAATTTTGTTATGTATGTACGTATCGTCCATTCGATAATTTTTCTCTGTAAATGTCAGAAACTTAAGATATTCTACATTTACTTTATGTCCTTTTCTTTCACGTGTGTTTTTATACTCTTCTATTCTTTTCCCCATACCAATAACCGGAAAATAAATATCAAGTTCTTCCGGACCTATATTTATACTAAGACATCCTTTGTCAGGGTTATAGTTGTCTATAAATTCTTTAGGAGGGAAGAAAAAATTAGTATTGCTAAAATTTATAGGTACTTTATTTTCTTTGTTACATTTCGTACAAGTACATATTCCTATAAGTTCGTTAGGGTTATTTGAGAAAGTGTAATCTCTTATGGCGAAGAGTACGGACATCTTGTCTATTATACAGAGGTCATTATAAGAAAGAACCTTATCTCCTGAGATTACCTTAAAGCATTTTTCGAATATCTTATTGAGTCTTTCGTTTTTATCTTTGAAATCGTCTTCTTCCATATTAGAAAAATGTATAATGTCGTAAGTGGTAGCACTCTTGATATACATTTTAGTATCTTCAGGGTATGTGGTTCCCTGAGTTGCTAAATTTTCTAATTTCAAAAGTTTCCATTCGTAGTTATTTTCTACTTCCTTTTTTACTTTTTCTGTATTTTCTGATATTGGTTCTTTATATTCTTTGGCAGATATTTTATTTTCTATATCTTGCTCTAAGAGTTGGTTTTCGAGGGTTTCGTGCATATCGAATTATATATTTTTTATAAAAAAGACGTTTTTTATTTAGAAATATTATATTTTTTTCTTATTTCTTTCTCGTTCATTCCTTCAAATAATGGACAGTCTCTCGTGTAAATATTACCTTTAACTACCGAAGGCATTTTTGAAACCGAAGTTAAAGAAGTACATCCTCTGAAATATAAACTTCCGCCTACATATTCAGGAAGATTCGATATAGAAGTTAAATAACCACAGTCGTAAAAAGATAAAAACCTTCTGATTTCTTTTATATCTATTCCTAATTCTTCCTTAAATCCTCTGAATTCTTTTATATCGTAAGGTGCTTGGATACTACCGTAGTAAACACCATCTTTATATTGAGAGAGATCGATTCCCCATATTTCTAAAAGAGGAATTTCTTTCGGGACGAAAAATTCTCTCGGTAGTTCATTTCCGTCTATATAATCATCACCGTCTATCTCTTCATTCTTAGAATTTACTGAAGTGTGTTGATTATTTTTTATCCTTCCATTTTCTTCTACTCCTATAGTAACTTTATACAAAGGATTCGTAGAAGGTAAAGACTTGTCTGTAATAAAATAGAAGGTAATTCTAT
>JACCDR011049672.1_pt1 | contig 26110 bp, 36 predicted proteins | sample 7446431 | NCBI WGS metagenome assembly JACCDR01 (sample SAMN15323443, study PRJNA562643) | freshwater metagenome | isolation source: river surface water | place: USA:Blue River Watershed | collected 2017-08-17 | reverse complement strand
GCATGGATGTGCTTTTGCTTGGGGAAAACGATTACATCGAGGTTTTTGTGGCCAACAATACAACGACCGCAAACATTACCGTCGAATCGTTGCAAGTTATTGTAGAACGCTTAAACTGACGTATTTTAAACATCATGGACCAATCAAAACGCCCTTCTGTATATCTGATTGAAGCCCCGCTACTCAACAAAATCATTGAGTTGATTCACGACGGCATTTACCCTGACAAGCAGGTCAAAGAGGTAAATCACTACATCAGAGCTTTGACTATGCTCCCGCCGCTTGAAAAACAAGACGAGCGGCCTGTTGCAAAAATGCACGTTTTAAAACAGGAGGAATAATCATGGCCGCTTGGGTTCCTTTTGCAATTATGGGAGGTTTGCAAACAATGGGCGCCGCGTACAATATATACCAGGCCCGGCAAATCAAACCTTCGGCTCAGTTAAATGCCAATATCAGCGCGCTGAGCGATGTTAATTATTACGCACCAATGCTTCAGCGACTTTTCAATCAAGGGCAGGCTGACGCAACGATGCAAAAGAATCTTTCTCGCGCCGGGCAGGGCAACAACCTGTTTTTGCAACAGGAGCTTGCAGAAGCAAACGCCGCGCGCTCTGGAGAACAGGTTAAGCAGGGTATGCAACAGCTTGAGGGTCAGCGCATGAGCCTGCTTTCAAATCTGCTTGGGCAAAAACAGCAGGTCATGCTGGCTCGCCGCGGAGCGCAGGCCGGCGCGGTAAATGACCTTGTTTCCGGGCTTGGACAGACTGGAATGGCGTATTTCCAAATGCAACAGCAAAACAAGGCTTTTGACCAGCAACAGGCAATGATGGAAAAAATGGGCTCGTACCAACCGCCGAGTTCTTCGCCCAATTACGGTATGCCAAGTCTGCTTTCCATGTTCCCGGCTTGGGGGAATAGCATTTTTGGCAATCGGTACAGCGGAGGAAATGTTGCTCCGCAAAGTGCGCCGGGGGCGGGGCAGAGAAATTACGGCCCGTCCGCAAAGAGTTTTGGCATGGGAGGCAATGAGTCTTACTGGGAGGGACAATAATGGCTTTTGAGTCAACAGTTGGCCGTGAGCTTGGCCGTGCGGCATTGCAAACGGTAACGTCTATTGGCCAGACAAAGCAAAGCGCTATGGACCGCATGGCGCAAATGCAACAGTTTAACCAACAGCTTCAGCAGAATCAGGAACAGTTCAACCAGAGCATGCAAATGCGCGGAGCCGAGCTTGATATGGCCGGGCTTAAAGTTGAGTTGGACGCGCGCGTGCAGGCATTCAACGAGTTTATTGCGCTTGAAAACCAGAAGCGGGCTGATGAAGTGTTTGCTGTTGATAAAAAGCTGAAAGACGCTCAGGCCAATTACTATAACGCCGGTGGCGGAGCAAATCGTGAAGCAACAAAAGCCGCTCAAGAAGACCGTAAATTGCGCGCAGAACTTGCCGCATTAAACGCGGCAATTCTCAACAATGAGCGCATGATTGCTTCGCAAGAAAAAGAGCTTGAAGGTGTTGCGGTTGGGACTCTTGGCGGAGGCGGCTCTTATGCAGGATTAAAAGATTTGCCGTCGCTGGACGCTATTGCGGCTCGCAATCCAAATGACCCGGCGCTTAAAGCAAACAAATACGAAGAGCGCAAAAAGAAAGCTGATGACATTTCAAGAAAAATTGAAGTAGCGCGGCTTAATCAAGGGAATTACCTTGGAAGAATTGAAGCTCTCACAGGCGTTACCGGTGGCGGCGAAACGTCCACAACAATGACGCCTCAGCTTGCAATTCCGCGTGGCGGGTACAACGCCCGGGCCGGACAGCAGTAAATTAAAACCGCCGCGGCAACGGTATATTTGCCGCACAACATCAAGAACCTTTCAAAAGACATAGCGGTATGGAAACTCCCGGCGTTCAGGATTCACTGAAAATTGCAAAAGGCGTATATGACGACTTGTTTCAAGCCGGGTACTTTGAAGGCTCTGACGTTGACTTTGATTCGTTTTACAACCGGATTACAACGGACACGACAGTAACACGTGGCGTATTTGAAGATTTGTACAACGCCGGTTATTTTGATGATGGCGAGCAAAAGCCTGATTACAGGACGACCTTTGGACGTTTTTTTGGCGACATTGCGCCTGAAACGTACAAGCTGATTCAAGAACAGGAACGCGGCGCGGCAACACCGGGAGAACAGGAGCTTTTTGAGCGCACACGCCATTATCCTTCGCGCTCTGTTGATACAACGGTGACAAGTGTTACCGTTGACCCTATGGCGACTACGGAGTCCGCTCAGGGGGAAGCTGAAAAGGTAATAAAGGGCATTGGCGCTGGGCTTGGGATAGGTTTTGGCAGTGTAATGGAGGGGGCGTACAATCAGGTGCGCCGCATTGCAAATGCTGGGAATGCAGAGGCTAAAACGCTGATAGACCTTGACGCCATTGAGTTTCAAAAGCGCCTTCAACAAGAAGCTGTTAATTTTGGCGCTGACCCTGAACATTGGTCAACAAAAGCCGGTGGCGCAATTGGTTCTGCTTTCCCGTTTGTGCTTGCAGGATTTCTTACAGGCGGCCTTCCTATGGTGCTTGGAGCGTCTGGAGCGGCGGCTACGGTAATTGGAGGCGCTTCAGTAGGAACGCTCGGGGCGCTGTCTTCGGCTGACGCATTTCGTACAGACGCCGCGCTTTCACAGCTTCAAGATGCTGGGGAAACAGTTTCTCCAGAGGCTGTCCTTTTGGCCGGCGCTGACGCGCGTGATTCCGCCGGGTTTATTGGCGCGCTTGTTGGGGCGTCGGAAGCGATTCCTATTGGAAGGCTACTTCCGGGGAGATATGCGGCGGTTAAAGTCGCAGAAGCGTATCTCAAAAAACACCTTGTTGCAAAACTTGCAACGCAGGCTGTTGAAGAGGGCGCTCAAGAGGCGTTTGCAACAGTTGCTCAAAACATTACCGCCATGTCGCTTTATGATAAAGAGCGCGGCGCGTTTGAAGGTGCTGGGGAATCGTTTTTGTATGGCGCGCTTGCTGGCGCAACCGTAAACTCTTTGCTGACAATAGGCGCAAACCTTGAATCAGAAAACACTGTTTCAAAAAACAACGCGCTTGAAATGCAGGAAATGAGCGCCGCAAACAGAAATGTTGAAGCGGTGCAAAATGGGACGGCGAGCGCTTATTCTGACGCGGACGGCAATATCTCCATTGTTTCAGATGAAGAGGCTCAGGCGGCTGGATACCGCCCAGTAACCGCAGAAGAAATTCGCGCCTCTGCCGGAATTGAAGAAAAGACAGAAGAGCCGGGCGGGCCTATTGAACGCGTTATTGCACAGCCTAAAAACGTCAGCGAATTGCGCGTTGCAATGATGTCTGTGTTTAACTTAAATCCGGACGAAGCTGTTGCTGTTGCTGATGTTTATGATTCAGTTGCCCGCGGCTGGGCGCGCCGCAATGGTAAAAAAGTAGAGGACTGGTATGAGCAAAAGCTCCATTCTTTCCAAAAACTTGCAAGCGCTGAAGAGGTAACGATTGTCCTTGCTGAAGCAAGCGGGGCCGCCAAATTGCAAAACGTGGTCAAACTTGCAACAGATGCTCAGGCTATTGCAAACGAAGGGCTGGCAGAAACTGAGTTGCCAGATAATTTTTCTCAGCAGAACATTACGCTTTCAGCAACAGGACAGCCCGGTGTGTTTGAGCGTGATGGAAGTGGTGTTTACCGGCCGGCCGGGCGCATTGAACCAGCTCGCGTGGCTGATGGTTCGCAAAAGCCTGTGTTTCTTAAACTCGGGCGCGTGCTTCGCGCTGCTGACGGGGTTGACTTTTTAAGCATTGATTCACTTGTAAACGCTGTTCTTTCTTCGCGGTACACGCCAGAACAAGTAAAAACCGCTATTGCAGAAGTTGCAAAAACAGCCCCCAGTACAGACCGCATTTATGCTGTGTTGCAAGATTTTGGCTACGAGGCTATTGCAACGGGCGGCGTGGCCGACAAAGCCAATTACCGCGTACTGAACGAAACGGCTTCTGTAACAAACGCCCTTACCAAAAAGGAAGCCGGACAGACGGGCTATGTGGCCGGGCGTGAGTTTAAATACGGAGAGCAAGGCGCCATGCAGACTTACGCCACAGATGGCGGGGTTGGCGTTCAGGGTATGGCGCGCAGGCTTGCAGATGGCCGCTCAATTATTTATGCAACCACAGACGCCGACGTTTCGACGCCCTTGCATGAACTGGCGCACATTTTTGAATACGACCTGACCGCTGAACAGCGCAAGGCCGTGATGACGTGGCTTGGCACAGACAAGTGGGATGTTGACACGAGCGAAATGTTTGCCCGGGGGTTTGAAAAGTACCTGTCCGAAGGCGCCGCGCCAAACAAGGCAATGAAGCCAATTTTTGAAATGTTCAAAGACTGGCTCAAAAGCATTTATTCCGGCGTTGTTTCTTACAACGGCAGAACCGTAGAGCTGAACAGCGCAATGCGCTCTGTGTACAGGCAGATTGTTGCGCACGACGCCGCGGCAAAACAAAGCGTTCGATACGACTTTGCAACACGAAGGTTTGTAAATGCTGATTCAGGCACGCTTGCCGAACTCAGTCCTCAAGAACAGGTTCGTGTGTTTGCGCGCTCTGCATGGCAGGACTTTTTTGCCCGGTTCCCGAAAATGAATCCGACAGACGCCCGCGTGTCGGACATGGCAAAAGAAACAAACTCTCCGTTGTTTATTGCAACGACGATTGCAAGAATGGAGGCTGACCCGGTTTACAATTACGCCGTTGCTGAGCAAACGATTGGTGAAGGCGTTGTAATGGACCGAAGCAAAATGCACTACGCTGGGCGGCTGGTAGAGCTTATTCGCGCTAACCGCGACATTCTGCGAGGTGTTCTTGAGTCACGCCTTACGGAAACGGCAAAGCCGATGCTTGACGCAAACTTCAAGTGGCTTGGCACGCAGTCAAAAGAGAATCTTGAAGAACGCAAGAGCGCTTTGCAAAAGAGCTTTGTTGAACTTACAGGCAACACTTCAGATAACGCGCTTGCTGATTTTCTTCTTGCAAAACACGCCGACCTTGCAAAACTGACCAAATACACCGGTAAAAACGGTGAATTTGACCTTGTTCAGTCCATGAATGACTGGGCGGTTGGCACGGCAAAAGCGCTATTTCAAAAGACGACCGGGTTTAAATACACCAAGTCGCTGATGAAAGAGATTGCGGACGCAGAGCCCGAGTCGCGCGTTTTGCAAGAGGTGATGCCTAAAGAAGACGGCGTGCGCGTTGACGCCGAGGGGCGTATTGTTTCGATTGAAGACGTGCCCGTTCGGTTTCAAATGCGGCCAATGCCGATACGGTTTCAAACAAAAACCGGCTCGTTCCAGCAGGGTTCTTTAAGCGATTTGGGCGTTCGTTCAATTATGACAAACGCAAAAACGCTTATTGCAAACGGTTTCCCCAAAACAGGTACGCCGGCACAATACATAAAAGCAATCCAGACCGCGGTTGCAAAAGGATTTGTACGCGGTGATGTTGTTAAGGAGTCCGGTATTGAGCTGGCTCTTGAGCAGTTGCCTGAAAAAAACACGCCAATGACGATTGACGAGCTTGTCGAGTTTTTTGCAAAAGTGGACCCAAGCAACAATTACGTTGTGACAATTATTGAAGGCAACGACCTCTCGGAAGCCGGGTTTATCGCAGGAGTCAAAGAGCGCGCCGTTGAGCTTATTGACGAGCTTGCTAAGGATGGCGTTGTTATTGGTCACGCAGACATAGTTGAATCGCTTGACACGTTGATTAACGGAAGCCAGGCCTCGGAAAATGCGCGCGCCCTTGCCGCTTCTGAAATGCGGCAAATAGACGAATCGGGACAAGACGACGAAAAAAGAGAGCTTGTTAAAGAGTATGTCGAGAACATAGCAAATGTTGGCGACTCGTCTTATTTTGCAGAACTGATAATGAATGGCCTTGCTTACGCAGATGGCCAAGAGCCGTTTTTATTGGCTAATTCCGCTCGTCAGGCATCGGAAAAAATTTCCGCAGGATTTGCAAAAGTTTCAAGGTCAAAGAAGTTTGAAGACATTGGGAAGAGGGTTTTAGACACAAGCGTTATAGACGATTTTGGCGGCGGAAGACTCCGTTACAACGGAAACCTCGTTTATTTTACGCACAACAAAAGGCCTTATGTCCTTGCGATGGTGTATGATAATGTTTCAGACGTATCTGTTCTTGACAGCAATCCGTCAAATGATTCGCCTTGGAAACTCGTGGACTCTGAAAACCCGTACGCCAAAGCAAACCTTCAGCAATCAACAGTCCCGGTGTTGCTTGCGATAAACAACAACACTGAATACGGCCCTCCTATTACGTATTCTGTTGTAAGGGAAAAAGACGCTGGAATACCGGGTTCTGTGTATGAAAAGCTGGTTCAGTTTGCCTACGCCAACCGCGCAATCCGTGGCGCAATGGAATGGTCAAACGTGCAAGGTTTACACGGGCGTTTTGACGAGAAACTTGTAACAAAAGGCCCGAACACAAAAAAGGTCAGCATTCTTCTTCGGCGTAAAGACCAGCGGGACGGGTTGTATTTTAAACGGCTTCATTACCCGTACGTGGACATCCAAAGCCACATACGCGGGTACGACCTTGGAAATGGTGTTTTGCGCATTATTGAATCGCAATCAGACCTTTCAATCGCAGAAAGCAAGGGCGAAATTTCTGGCAACATAAAAGGCTTGCTGAAGAACGCTACGCTTGCAAAATTGCATGCGGCGGTTATTTCTTCGTTTGCCGTGCGCAATGGCTTTCAGAAAATAGAGGTCCCAACATCGTCAACGCTTTATTCCGCTCGCTCAGATGGTGGAATTAGCGAAAGCGCCGCAAAAAATTACGACCTGCTTGCAAAAGAAGTCGCAAGGTTGTTCTCGGAAAAGTACCGGGCAATAGACGAAAGAATGGTGGCTGATTTTAATGCAAAGCAACCAAATTTGCCAATGGCAAAGGCTTCGTTTGCTACCGAATTGACGGAAGAACAGCTTGACGACCAAATGGCCGGCGTTTGGAGAATTGAGCTAAAGGCAAACAAGACAGCCGTTGGCCAGGTTTTGCAATTTGTTGCAGAGCAAACCGGCTCAGAGATTCAAACAAGTTCCCCCGGGGTAAAGATTTCCGGTAACGGAACAATGATTTCCGTTCCGTCCAATATCGCCCCGGACGGCGCGCCTATCCGGTTTCAAAGCAAAATGCGCCCAGCAAACAGTGCGGCCACAATTCCGCTGTCAGGCCGTTTGCAAAACCCAAAGGGAGCTTCTTCTTACGACCGCTTTATGGCGCACTGGTTCAAAAGCGGGCAGGAGTTGTCGCTTTTGAACGATGAAGCCCGCAATTTTAACGCTTTGCAACGTGACGACAAGCGGCGCGGCAGAATCAACATGCACGTACATCGCGCAAAAGAGCATGCAAACGCTTTGACAAAGGCGCTTGAGCTTCATTTTGGCATGAGCATGCTTGATAAGCTGAAAGCCCACATGGGCATTGCAAAACCCGCATATGCGCGCGTTGACCCGGGTGTTGCCGCGGCTAATACAACAACGGTTGACCAGTTTGCCGCCGGCTTTACTCGCTGGCTTAAAGGACAGCGCCGCGAGATTATGGACAAGTTGTTAAACACGACCCCGGCGACCCCGGCGGTTGTGTTTGATTCGCGTTTTTTGCATGCGTACAATCTGTTTGCTTCGGGCCGCAGGTTTACGCCTGAAGTCGAAGAAATTTTTGAGTCGTTTACCGACCAGTACGCCGAAAGCATGCAAGACAAATCTTTGCTTGAGGCGCTTAACGACGTCCTGTTGCACAAACGCAGTATTGACACCATCCCGCAGTCACTTCGCGCGCCCGTGGCCGCAATGCGTGCGCATATGGACGAGCTGACGCAGGACATGATTTCGTTCGGTGTTGTTACCGCTGATTTTGCGGCGGTCATCTCTGACCGCATGGGTGTGTACATGACGCGTAGTTTCAAGATTTTTGCGGAAAAGAATTACGCAAAGCGCATCAACCCTGAAACGTACGACGCAGCTGTGAACTACGTCTTCAACGAGCTTTTGCAAAAAGACCCGAACGCGGTTGTTGCAGACGCAATTCGCATTGTCGAGGAGCTGATTGAAGAAAAAGACATTGAGGGCGCGGCAACGATGCTGTATTCAAAAGGCGCTATTGGTCAAAAAGACCTGAGCGTTCTTCGCAAACGCGGCGACATACCAAAGCCAATACGCGCGCTTCTTGGTGAGTATCTGGACCCGCAGACAAACTACATGCACACAGTTGCAAAGGTAGCTGGGCTTGTATCAAACCACCGCTTTTTGCAAGAGCTAAAAGACGGGGCAAAAGGCGAGCTGTTCTTTGATGCGACAGACAAGGATAGACCCGCAAACGCTTCGGTAAAAATTGAAAACCCGGCCTTAGCGCCGCTGGCCGGCATGTACACGTACCCGGATGTTGTTGCCGCGTTGAATCAAGCCACGCAAAAGAACCGCGTAAATTCTCGCTTTATTCGTGCGCTGTTGGCGCTAAACGCTTTTGTAAAGCTGAACAAAACAATTTTCAACCCGGTTACGCACGTCAGAAACCCGATGGGCGGCGGTATTATGGCTATGGCGTCCGGTAATTTCTCGGCGGCAAACCTTGCAAAAGCAATAAGCATTTTGCGCTCTAAGCCCGGCGACCCTGAATACGCCCTGCGAGAGCTTGCGCTTGAGCAAAACGTAATCGGCGACGACGTGCATGTTGAGGAGGTTCGGCAATACGTTGAAGAGTTCCAGAACGTAGTTGACGAAGACAGTTTTGCAAACGCCGGGGTTCGCGCTACTGCAATGCTTTTGCAAAAGCCAGCCCAATACGCTGCCAAGGCCTACCAGTTTGAAGACGAATCCATGAAGCTGATGATTTGGCTTACAGAGGCCCGGGCGCTTGAGAATTACTACGGCATGAGCACGTCTGACGCTATGGAAGAGGCTGGCAAACGCGTGCACGACCTGTACCCGTCACATTCGCGCTCTGTTGGCATTGTCAAAAGCCTGCGCCGCAACCCGCTTGTCGCTTCGTTTGCAACATTTGCAGGGGAGTCGGTTAGGGTTCAAAAGAACATGCTTAAACTGGCCGGCAAAGAGCTTGCAAATCCAGACATGAAAATCAAAGCCCGAGGAGTTGAGCGGCTTCTCGGTATGATGGTTGTGCATGGCGGAATTGCGGCTGTAAGCGCGGTGTCCGGGGCTATGCTGTTCGGAGGTGATGACGAAAACGAAAAAGACGCGCGCCGCAACCTGCCGCCGTGGTCCGCAAACAACGAAATCCTGTGGCTCGAGTCAAAGGACGGCGTTATCAAGTACATTGATATGTCGTTTAACGACCCGTTCTCGACATGGAAAAAGCCGTTCAATCTGCTTTTAAACAAAGACCGCGACCGGACTATTGGGCAATATGCAAAAGACGCGGTTTGGAAGTTGTTTGAGCCGTTTCTGGCGCCAGAAATATTTGTGCAAGCCATTGCAGAATCCATTGCAAACAGCCGGTTTTCTTATGGCGGAAGCGTGGTGTCTGAAACAGACCCTATGTATGAAGCAAAGCTGATTGGCCACATTCTCAAGGAGTTTGTACCCGGGTTTGTAAATGACATTTCAGCAATGAACCGCGCTGTTCAAGGACTTCCTGAAAACTTTTACGGGCGAGTGCCTACGGTTGGCGACGAGCTTATGGAAAAAGTCGGCATGAAGCAGTCCACGATTAACCTGCGCATCCCGCTGTCGGTAAAAACGCGCCGGAATCTGCGGCTTTTGCAAGACGTGAGCGGTTCTTGGAACGCATCCATGCTTGACCAGCGTAATTTGCGCAACAGTGAGTTCGATGCAAATAAAGTGTACGACGAGCACAACGAGCGCTACCGCAAAGTGCAGGACGAAATTATGCGTGACGTTGCAAGTGTGCGCGCGCTGGGTGTGAGCTTTTGGGAAGCTCAGCAGGTTCTTATGGCCGCTGGCATGAAGCCAAAGCAGGCCGAGGAGCTGATTGTTGGCTACCGCGCACCGCTACCGCGCAATTACGGCAAAATTGTGGAAAAACAGGTCCGCAACAGAATGCTTTACAGCGACGACGGGGAGTAATCCTCTCCGTCTTCGTTGTTGAGCTTATAGAGGTCCGGCTTCTTGAGTTTGCCGGCGTGCGCATGGCTGTGGCACGTCATGCAAAGCAGAATGATGTTTTTGGGGTCAAGCCGGCGCTCGGGATGCGTGCTTTTGGGGTAAATGTGGTGAAAATAATGCGCGCGCGCTTCGCCGCCGAGGTGCTTTTTGCAAACCTTGCAATACCTGGGGCGTTTGTGCCAGATTTCAAAAAAGAGTTGTTTTTCTCCGGTTGCCATAAACAGAAAACCCGGCAGTCACGCCGGGCTTGCTATCAAAGTATCTCTAAGATATGTCATTCTCTCGAAGTGGTAAGTTAGCTGTTTTTCCAGCTTGCTTTGCAAACGGCGTACAAAAACAAAAGCTCTTTGAGTGAAAATTTGTGAATGTTTTTCCAGTCCGTGCGCCCGCTTTGGTCGTGGTAGCTGTGTCCGGCGGCGACTACAAGCGGGTGATTGAAAGCTGAGTAATACGGCGGGCATCCTTTGATAAGCGCTTGCAAATCATCGCGGTCAACGGAGATTAAAATAGTTTCGGGCGTTTCGCTCATGTTGAGCCCCCGTGCAGAAGGTCGCGGACGAAGAATGCACCTTCTTGCCACGCTCTTGGTTCATCATTGGAAAAAATTGTCGAATAAGGGCATTGCTTGTCAATCTCCTCGTCCGTGATGTCAGCACGCTTGACGGCGGCGAGGACGGTTTCGAGGGCTTGTTGAACGCCGTGCGGCGGTGTTTTTTTCATCGCGTAATCGCGGTCTTTTAGGTACTGCTGTTGCAGTTCCAATATTTGCACTGCTTCTTTGAGTGTCATTTCTGTTCCTCCGTTGATATTGTACGCGCTTCCAAAATAAATCCGGCAATATCTTTGTAATGCGCTTCGTTCAGAATTGCGAATTTCTTGCACAGTTGAATCGCCTTCTTCGCCTTCGCCACAAACGCGACGGGGTCTTCGATACCGGCAAAGGCGTTGACGCAGGCGACGATGCGTTCTCCATTTGCTTTGTAAGGGTCTTTTCCTGAAACGACTTCCTCAGGCGTTATGTGAGTACAACGTGCAACTGCACATAAATTACCTATTTCATCCCTGACAAATCCCCAATCATCAAATTCATTAGGGCGGTACACCCACGGTTCAGGTGTGTGTTTCATGGTGTTTTCAGTTTAGAGTGAAAGTTTCGCAAATCGGACGTTAAGCTAATGCCCACACAATCAGGCAGGCGATAGTAGGCGCGATAAGCCCCGGCCAATCCCACCGGTCAAGTTTCTGCCGGTCGCGGATTTCACGGCCAGCGTAGAACGCGATGCCAGCGGCTGTTCCAGCGGTTACACCATCGGTTGACAGCAGAAGCACATCAAGCGCTGTGCCGCTTACTACTTGAATCATTAAGGCCAAAAACGCGTGCTCGAGCCAGTATGGTATATCTTCTCTTGTGATTTTCATTTCTTCATCCTTTCGCGTGTCCAGTTTTTTTTTGCTAAATCTCTTGTAACATCAGGACTTGGCATATTTTTTTCAATCTCTTCATCCGTTACCTCCACCTGTTTTGCAAGCGACTTTAAACGCTCAACTTCAGCACGTAACTTATTACGCTGAAAAGTGAGTTCGCTTACCACTTGGTTTTGAAGCTGTAAAAGCTCAGCGATTTTGGATTCTGTCGCCAGCGTTTCTTCGGTTAGTTCGACCGGCTCGTGTTCCCACGTCAAGCGGCGACCGATAAGGCGCTCGATTGAGCCGGGCGGAAGGTTCATTGTGTCGTTAACCCTTGTTGACGGATGCGGCCTGTCAAGCCAAATTCTTTCCGAACGTAATGGTTTCTTCGAGTATATCGCTTCCGTTCTGTCTTTATCCACTGCTACCCAAGGCATATTTCCTCCATTTTTGCAATTCCTTCTTTGGTGATAAAGTACCCGCGGCCGGCGAGAAAGCCGGTGTATTCGCTAAAGCACGGTTTGCAAACCGCAAGCCCGGCTTTGCAAAGTGAACGCATAGGCTTGCGTTGCTCTTTTGACGGTTCTTCTCCGGGCGCAAGTACAATAAGCTCGCCCCAGCCGGTCCAGCGGTCTTCGTTGTACTTGTAGTTGTAGTACAGGCCGCAAAGGATATTGTACTCTTCGCCGGTGAGTCCTTTAAGGTCGGATTCCAGCCCTTTAATGGTGAAGACTTTCATGGTATGTCGAGTATGTAGCCCTTTTCCGGTTTCATGTAAACCGAAAAGGTGTAAACCCTTTCTTTCGGCACAAACAGCGCTTTAACGCGCTCCCAAAGTGATTCCTTTGGAACGGTAACGGTGAAAGAAACGCGCTTCCAGCCGTTTCCGAGATTTTCGTGTTTGATGTTCATTTCTCCACCCTCCGGAACTCGATATTCCACAACCAATCACCGGCCTTGTACGGCTTACCTGAATCGTCAAAGCCGTCTGCCTCTGCTTGCACAACGCTTACACCGGTGTTTTCCAGCGTGATGCGGGATGCCCAGCGCGGCATAAAGTGAGGCGGTATAAACCTAAGCGGTAGGTTGCGAAAGTCTTTCCAAACATCCCAACCTTCCGGATGCGAATCAACAATGCGCGTATAGTCTGCCACATATCGTGCATCGCATCCAAAAATCCCTTCGATTGCCTCTTTTACATAGAGCCGGTCGCCGGGCTGGCCGTAGGGGCAGGGAACCGCGTCGGTATATCCGTGGTCGCCTGCTACCAAAAAAGCAAATTCAGCGCTGTTTATTGACGCATCAACCGCGTACGCCTCTGATACATCTGCACCCCATTCTGTAAACTCTTTTGAGTTTTTCACAACCCTTCTCGTCTGGGCCTTTCGGCCTTCGAGAATGGCGCGAACATCTGCGCCGCTGAAAATGATTGGTCGTTCTTTCATTTTCCGCCCTCCTTGTCCAGCGCTTCGATAAGGGCTTTTGCCTGTGAAACGGCATACATTGCATTTGAATCGTCAGAATTGCAAATGCTTGAATTTGCCATTAAACCCTGCATCGCCGCCGTTGCAATGCGCTCAAGGCGGTCAGCCTGCAACCGCTCCAAATACTTCCGCTCTTTGTCAAGCAACTCCAGCACATCGTTTAATTGTGACCTGAGTAGTTTGATTTCCTCACTCAATTCCCGCGTCTTCACGCGTTCGCGGCACAGCGCAAGATAATCTGCGTCTGATTGCTTTGGTAGTTCACCGTTAGCGCCGATTGTAACGGATGACAGGTCCACGCCTTCGAGCATGAGGTCCCACGGCCTTCTGCTTCCATTGTCATAAACCGCAAACCCATTTTTTGTCCATGATTCAAATCCAAGGCTTTCAACAAAACCGTGAATCGGAAAAGATGTTACAATGCCATCTCCAGCAACAGCAAAGATAACCGCATCGCGCCCATCCCTTGTTTTAACTCGGACCATTTCTGTTTCCTCCGCTTTATTCTTCGTAAATCGTGATGATGTCACACGACGACAGGGATTCTTCGTCAAGGTATCGCCCGCTTTTTGACCACGTATATGTCCCGTCATACCACGGATGACTGAATCCTTCAGGGTCTTTTTTAAGCGGGCGCGTCACAGTGCCGTCACGCATAACGTAGCGCTTGCCGACTTGCAAAGGTGTTGCAAGTGCCTTCAGGTCTTTTTCAATGGCCTTGTACATTTGCAAAAGCCACGCGACAGGTATGCTGTCCGCTCCGCCGCCGGCGTACTCGACAAAGGCTTCGTTCAAAGACTCGATTTCAACCGTGCTTCGTGTTTGCATGATGATTCTTTTCTGCGGTCTTACTCATGTTTTGCACAATTCGCATTTGCTCTGCGCTGTCAAAGGTTGTGATGTTTGCAAAATCAACCTTGTCTGCGCCGGCTTCATACGCCAAGTCAAGCGCCTCCTCTTCTGAGTTGGCGCTGACAATCAGTTTGCAAGGGACTATGAAAATCATTTGCCGCCCCTCGAGATTTTGCGAAGCTCCAGCCAGTCAAGCGGTTCCTCGACGTACTTGTCCTCTTTGTTTTCGCGTTTTTTAGGCTGTCTGAATTGCATTTTCACAAAAACCAAAAAGGCAAGGCCTGCAATAATAGCGAACTGCCATACGATAACAACCAACAATTTGATGTTGACGTTGTAAACGTATTCATACCACTCGATAAGTGTCATTTTGCAGGCTCCGCGGGCTCAGGTACGGTGCGCTCAAGCCACGCGTCAAACTCGCGCTGACCAAGGTCTGTAAACCGCATATCCGGTTTTGTGAAGGCCGAGAAAGTTTGCCACTTTTTTGCAAGCCACTTGGAATACGGACGCTCGTAAAGCGCGTTCCACTTGTCAAAATCAAGGCCGTTGTGCATGCAATACATGATGCGGCGGTGGTCACGAGAGTACGTTGTCTTCTTGGATTTTCTCATTTTCTGTGTGAGTTGTTGTTGGAATGAATATATGGCGGTGAAAGTAGATAGCAATGGACTTTACGATATTTAACATATGCGGAAATTCGGCCATGTTGCGCTGGAGGGCTTGTTTCAGGCATGCAGACGCTTCGTGTACGTCGTCGTTTTCGTAGCCCATGCAAAACGCCACGGCAAACGAGTCCCAAACACAGTCCATGACGTACTTTTCGTGCGCGTTCTTGGGGCGTATTCCCGGAATAATGGCCGGGCGCTCAAAGGAAAAGTTTACAGGGGATTTCGGCTTTCGAAAGATTGAGGGAACCATTTTTCAATGTATGTCCTTGGTGCAAGTTTGGGGTTTGCAAACACATCGCCGATAACGGCGTAGTATTTCATTGCAAACGAGTTTTCAAACAGGTCAGCCATCGGCCCGCCCAGCCTGTCTGTGGGTGTTACGTCGCTCAATATCGGAACAGCAAGCCACATCAGCCGGCGCTCCAAATACATGCACAGGTAGGTCTGCCCTGTGACGGTGTTTTTGATGACATCTCCGTCAAAAACTTCAACGGTTTCATCGCCGGCCAGTGTAAGCAACATCCAGCCGGAGCTTATTTGGTGGTTTGCAAGCGTTGAGTACTCCCACTTGCAGGAGGTGATTAAGTTGCCTTCCGGCCCAATGTCGGGCTTGCAAACCCACTTGCGCATTCTCTTACCAATTTGGCTCGTCTTCGACAATCCGAGCGGCAATGGCGTTGTGTGTTGTAGGAGCCTTTTTAGATTGATAGGGTTTTGCATTTTTTTCGTCGTAAGGGATTAGCCGGTCTTCGTGCAGGAAGCTGAATGGCGCGTACGTCTTTGCGTCATCGCGGTTCTTCACGTTCTTTGCATACACAATGGTTTTGGGAACTGAGCGGAGGCCGTCATAAGATTTGACGGTTGACTCGTCAACACGCAATTCTTCGTGCTTATGCGGCCTGAAAATCGAGGTCATAACAAACGCGTCAGACTCAATCTGTGAGGATTCCCGCCCGTCATTTGCTCTCGGGAAGGCTTCATATCCTTTGCGGTCTTTCATGCGGTCAGCCTGAGCCGCGGAAATAACATAGCAGTCATTGAACTTTGCAAAGGCCCGCAGTCCGGAGCTTGTTGCAACAACCGATTCACGTATCTGATTTTGGCGAATGCCGGCAAAGCCCATGATTTGCAAGTAGTCAAAGATGACCACATCGAGCCTGCGTGTCTGAGCGATGCGGCGCGCTTCAAGTTGCGCGTCCTGAAACGTACGGCAGTTGTCGGCAATAACCACGCGCTTCATCCAGTCGCCGTGCTGGTAAAAAGCAAGCCGGCGCGCTGTGGATGCGGCTGTGTTTTCGTACTGGAACCAAAGCACATTGTTGCCGGCGTTTGCAAACAGATAAGCAAGATGCGTCAGGTATGTGCTTTTGCCATGCCCTGGGGCCGCAAGTATGTACTCCAGTTGCCCGCGACGCGAACCGCCTTCTGCGTAATAGTAGGTGTCGTAGAAATAATCACCCGTGTACAAGCGCGTTGCCTGCTCGTCTTTGTCAAGCGTTTGCATGATTTCATCAAGAGCGCGCGGGCGCCGGTCGTCGCTATTCATGCTCGACGTAGAGGCTACAAATTTCGACCACGACTCGATAGGGGGCATAGACGGGTCAGACATCGCCGAGAGCATTTTTGTCGCTTCCATGCTGAAAGCTCGGCGCATGCTGTACTCTTTGACGATACCAGCAAGCTCAGCGACCTGTGAAGGGGGGACGGCGTAGCTGTAAATATCGCCAGTGGATAAAAGCGGCTCGTCTTTCGCTTGCAAATTGATGATAGCGGCAACGGCGCTCGGGTTTGTAGCCTTGCCGGATTCGACCAGCTCAATCAGGCTCGTTGCAAGGCGGTTTGCAAAGTCTGAAGACTTTACCCTTGATAAAACTTCAGGGGCCAGCGACGGATTTGCAATAATCGTAGCGGCCAGAGACACTTCTGCTTCGTGTGGAATCATAGTTGGTTAGCGTTGCTCAGGGGTGTACTGCCACTCCTGCGGATTGTCGAGATAATGCTCTTGGTTAAAAAACGTCGTCGGATGCCAGCACCATTTTTCCGACATACCCCGCGGAGTTGTCGAAAAGTATCGAACAACCCTGTACAGCCCGCGTGCGTTTTCAATAAGCTCTTTGCCGTAAACCTGCTCTTCGGTCAGGCGGATAAGCGCCTTCTGAATTGCGTCAAACGCAAGACGCCGGCCAACCTTGCGCGGGTAGGCGTTGTAAATGTCAATGATGAATTTGGGGACTTCGGTCACAGGCAGTTTTGACATCTGCACCTTGCGGCTTATCGGGAACCCGAATAAATCCCTTTCTACGTGTGCCATGTTGATTGTGATTGATTCGTCAATTTAGGCGGGGTCAAACGGTAAAGTCAATACCCCGAGAAAAAAAAGCCCGCTGGATTTCACGCCCGCGGGCAAAAGGAATACGAAAGGAAAGGTACCAAAAGACAAAAGCGGAAAATCGGTCAAAATTTGCCGCATTCACGATTCGATGAAACGAAACACAAACGATTCAAAGATAACGTATTTGAGGGCGTAGATTCTGAGCCGGAAGCAAGAAAGCCCCTAACCCGTTGCAACACGGATTAGGCGTTTTCCTGCGTATTTGAGTCGCGTGAGTTCCTCGCCATACGCTTCGGCTGGTAATTGCAAGTTCCCAGCTTGCCGACGATAAGCGGCTTGCACCACCCAGCGCCCCTCTCGTCGGCTTTCGCCCCTGAGTTCCGGTTTGGACGCTCCTCATTCTTCCGGTTACCGCACTGCCCGAATCGTGTAGCCTTTCGGCTGGACGCATAAAACAGCACAGGGCCGACATCTATTGCCGTACCGTTTCAATGGTACAGAGAGCAAAACGACAAAGCAAGCGCTCTGAAAAAAAAAGAACTTTGCGTTACAAAGTACTTTGTAATTCAAAGTACTTGATGGTATTCACGCCTCGAGTCGTTTGCAAAAAAAAGCCCGCAAGAGGTCAATCCAGCGGGCATATCTAACAATCACACAGTAATGCGGTGCAGGGGCGCAACACGCACACCGTAGTGTTGCAAATCTATGCAGATTCAGGCGCCTTTCCAAGAACCTTTTCTCGCGGGTCAGGCAGGTACAGGCCGACTTCGGCCCATTCCTCTTGCAATCTTTGGCATACTTCAATCAGTTTTTCATTGGACACACGAACCGAAGAGCCGCGGGTTCGGTATGTCGTCATGTCCTCGTAGTGCATAAATTCTTTGCCCATGAATGCGCGGGCGTAATGCTCATGCAACGCGGAGGCCGATTGGTTCACCCCAGTGGTTGCAAGGTAGTCTGAAATTTGCTTTAGCAAAGACCAGTAATACCTGCGTAGGCGCTCGCTTGGGCGCTCTTCGGGTACGCGCTCAATGGTTACGCGCACCGCGCCGTCATTGAACTTCTCCCGCATTGCGGCGTTCATGTCCTGCACGGCGTTCCAGTCCAGCCCGCCGTTTTTTAGCATGGTGATGAATTGCATTTTGCTTGAGTTGAATCAGTTGGAGTTGTTGCTGGAAGATTTTACGGCGAACATCCCCGTCCAGCGCCGGCTTTTCAGCCGGAGCCAGCAGGATGAAAACAATAACTGCAAAAATCATTGCTTTGCAGGATAGTGTTTTTGCAGGACAACCTCGTCAATTTCGACGTATTGCCACATTTCCGACGTTTCGCCTTGCGAAGACCAGTCTTCTGCAAACACCGGCATACGCATGCCTTTGGGTTTCTGCGGCTTTGTGAGCTTGTGTACGGCAAGCGCATGCTCAGCTGTTTTTGCAAACGGCGATTCGGTTTGGTTTACAACCTGGAATCCCGGGGCCTTGCGCCAGTCGGTCCAAGTCCAGTTTAGCAAAACCATTTTTTTGTCTGCCAGCGCCGGATAATTCTCTATCAGCGCAATTTGTTGCAAACGCAGTTGGCAGGCGTATTCGTCCCAAATATCGCCGGTCTTCCAGTCAATGACGGCATACACGGTTTCGCCTTTTTCAACCCACCTGCACAGCAGGTCAACCGTTCCGGCATACCCGTGAACCGCGCTTCTTAGGGGAGTTTCGATAAGCAACGCCTCAAGCTGTTTGGATTTGCAAAATTCAATCCACGACAGCATGCCTTTCCACGCCTGCTCAAACCACCAGCTTGTGTCGGTCGCATTCGGGTCGCTCATTTGATACGCCTCGATGCGCTCTTGCAAATTGGAAAGGTTGATATGCCCGTTGGTAAGGTACTCAGCGGCCAGCATGTGCCAAAAGGTGCCGAAAGCGGCCTTGTTGTTGAGGTACTTGTACCATTCTTCACTGCCCATTTGCATCATTTTTGCAATGATTGCGCTTGAAAGCGGGTACACGCTTTTCTGAATGGATGTGATGCTCGGGAACCATGCAACGGTCACGTCCTTACCGGACTCGTTGAGGGTGTAGTAGAATCGCTCGCCATACCCGTCCATGCGGTACAGCGCATAGTCTTTGCTGTTTACAGCGCCCAGCACTTCGTCGCGCTTTACGAAAACAGGCTCAGCCTTGATTGTTGTGATTGTGTTCATTCTTTGGGTTTGTTCGGTTGGTAGTTCTTGAGGTCTTTGAGCTTGACAATGTGTTTTGCAAGCTGTTGCTCCAGCCACTCTGAGCCGGCTTCGTAAATCGTCCACGGCTTCCCTGCTACGGGCCGGTATTTTGCAAGCGGCACGGCAACGGGAAAGTCAGGGGTAACGCGATGATATTCATCAATGCGTCCTTGCGCCCAGTTATGCGCTCGAACCATGCGGCCAAGGTCGTCCTTGACGGCGGTCCACTCGCACCCGTTACCGTCTGCAAAGCGAACCAAACGCCCCACAGGGACATGGCCGAACGGGACCAGTATCTCGTATGGGAAAAGAACGGGCCTTGCAAATTGCACGGGCGTCTGCTTGCGGTACAGGCTACGGCGCGCAGGTTTGAGTTCGTGAAAATCGGGGTCGGCGTCCAGCCCGAGTTTGCTACGCAAAAGAACGGCCTGCTCGTCGTACTTGATAAGCCGGCGCTCTTCGGCGGTCATCCCTTTGTGACGGCGCTTGTACTTGGGCATATTACTTGATGAAAACGTCCATGTTTGGCCGGCTACTGTGTTTTTTTAAGGGTTGCAAAAAACCGAGGTCTAATTGCCGATTTTCCGGCTCGCCCCACCCGTGGACCTGACTCCAAACGCACGCCAAATAGTCGGTCTTTTCGTTGTAATTCATTTCGACGGTATAAAGCGCAAGAAACGGGGAGAAATCTTCAGCCACGGGCTGAATCCATGCAAACACGTTAATCATTCTCCGCATGCTTGTATGCTTTTGTGCGGGGCTGTCCACCAGCCCTGTGCGGTACTCCCATTTTACGCTCAGTACTTTAAAGTGAGAGTTTTTGCAAAAGTCAGTAATGTACTCCCGCCAATTACGCGGGCAGAATCCAGTTCCAAGTGGAACGAGTTCAAGGATTTCCTTCGATTCCACGCCCAGCATTCGGGGTTCAAACCTTACGCCGCGATTCACGCGTTCAAGGATTAGGCCATGAGCATCTTCGGGCACAGACCACGCAGACACCACATTGCCGCGCTCGTCCCACTCTACCACGGTCTTCCAGTCTTCGTCGTCGTCGGCGCTGTAATTCACAAGCCCGAGATACCCAGTCTTTGTTTTCACGCCCCACACGATAGGCCATTGATATTTCGTATGACTTTCCCATACAAGCGCAAAGTCTTCCTCAGGCCCACGGCGAACCGTGGACAAAAGACCGTGCAAAAGCGCTGTTTCGTCGAGGTTTAAAACAAGCTCCGCGTTGTTTCGGTCGGTGGAGTTTTTGACAACGTAGTCTATACCGCTGGCCAATGTGTCGCGCAATTTTTTGTGCGACTCTTGCGACAAAAGAAAGTTTTGGATAGGCATGATTGTTTAGATGATGTTCGGTATGTTAGAAACTTCCTTGGTATTTGTCAATAGCCGCCGGTAAAAAATTACCAGCGACATTCAAGCCAAGCGAATGCGCCTGCTTTTGTTTTTGGTAAATCGTCGTTTGCAATTTCTGCAAACTTACCACTCACATCCATTGTGAAATACGTCCACATTTTGCGTTTGTGATTGTAGGCGATGCGCCGCCTTGCCCGCACGTTTGTGTACGTGTGTTCGGGCTGTTCCAAATCATTCACCGCCAGCCTCCACAAGCGCTAATTCTGCAAAAGCGCGCTTACGCGACTTGCTTGCGTACTCTTCCAGTTTTGCAAGGAGTGTTTTGCTAATCGGCTGTCCGGATAGCTGTTTGGACAGTACGCTTACGTGCACGCCCATTTCACTTGCAAGATGTGTTAGTGTGGTGTTATCCAGCGCAATGCCGACAAGCACCCATTTTTTCAACTCTTTTATTTCCATGTTTGCAAATATAAAAGCCCCACCCGTTTGAGCAGGCAGGGCGTTATGTGTTGTGTGGTATTATTCAGGCCTCTTGATACCGGTCTTTGCAAAGATGTCGTCCAGCTCAGACTCTTGCGAGGAGGCAAACTCGGCAAACTCACCGACTTCCTCTTTGATGACGTTTGCAATTCCCATTGCAAGTGTTTTATCCACCTGTTCGGGCGTTTTGGTGGCGTAGCAGTCGTCAAGAACGCCGAGGATTGAGTCCATGATTTCCTTTTTCATCCCGCCGTCCTGCACGATTTTCGGCAGAAGGAACGCGGCCAAAAAGATGTGCACTTTTTCGAGCATAGGGATGGTCAGGAGCGCATTGATTTCGTCTGCAAGGTCGCCAAGTTCCGGCGGGGCTTGCAATTCGCTTTTCAGCCTACCGTAAACGGTAGCTTCAATCAGTGTGCTTTTCATCATTTCAAGCGCCGCAAAAGCAAAGCGCATGCGTTCACCCGCGCCGCCCTCAGCGACCTTGAGGTCGTCGTAGGCGTCACCGATAGCGCCGGCAAGTATCGTTGCAACATGCTCAGGCATGGCGTCGCGGACGCCGGTGATGTTGCTCAAAATGGTCTTGCCGGAAAAACCCGCCAATGTCGTCATTTCGGTGTCGTTTTCAGACACTGCCTCAATGTTAATGAATTGTGCAAGCGTTTGCACTACGGCCGCCTTGCGGGCTTCTTGAAGCATTGCAAGTGTTTGCTGGCGTTCTTTTTTGCTGTACATGGACATGATGTGTGATGTGTTGTGATTGTGCCGGCGCCGCAATTTTGCAAACGCCGGCGGTTGTTTGGTTTTTTTCTCTCAGTAGTCCTGCGGCGCCATCAGCGTGAAGCAAATCCGCGGCTCGTTTGCAAACTCCTCTACACATCCGACGAGGTATGCCTCTTGGGCGTTCGGGAGCGTGACGTTCAGAATAATCTGTCCGTCCATATCTGTGTCGCTGTCTGTGTAGCGCACTTTTGCAAGCTCAGACTTGCAAATGTCTTTGAACGTGCGCTCCACGTCTTCGGGTGATGCGCCGTTTTCGGCGGGCATGTACAAGCTATCCGTCACGAACAGGAGCGCCGGCTTTTCAAGCCCGAGCACGCAGTCCGCAAATTGCAAACGGTCGCCCAGCATGTACATTTTCTGTTGGCCGTCTTCGACGGCGTTGTCTTTTGTGTATGCGTATATGACTTGCATGATGTGTGATTGTTACAGGTTGGAATCTGTTTTGCTTGCAAGCATTAAAACCATTCCGGTCAGCGCGAGAGCGAAGCCGGCAAAAAGAAACAAGTCCGCGAGGGCTGGCATTTTAATAATGCCGACAGGCGCAACGGTTGCGGTTGCAAAACATGCAAAGCCGCAAACAACGAGCATGGGGTTGGATTTTTGTGTGGTCATATAGTGAGGCGGTTGTGATTGTTTGACTTGACCAATGTTACGGCGGTTGTGAATGAATGTCAATACCGTTGCCGAAATTTTTTTTCTACGCCAGCTATTCCCTACGGGAAAATTCTTCGGCATGATTCGAAATACGCCACAGCAAGCGCGCCCGCCCCCGAGAGAGCGAGCGCTTGCAAGCGTTCAGGCAAGGCGCACATAGTGACGCCCGCCCCGTGTGTATAGGCGGGGGTTTGCGTGCCCGCCCCGTGCGTGAAATTCCGCTGGGCTTATGCGCTTTGCGGCCGGCCGATTGCGGCGTGTATATGGCTTTTGCATGGCTCAGTTCAGCGACGGCGTGTAAAGATTCAGGATAGCTGCAAAAGTTGCAAGCATAGACTCCGGCGCATCGCATGCCGTGATACCCGAGCACATGACTGTCCGGAATGCCCAAAAGTCGCCGCACTTGCAAAAAGCTCCAAACCCGTCGGCGTACGCTTGAATGCCTGCCGGCGCAGTTACTTGTTTGCAGGATTTCGGGATAGACGGGCAGGAATGATTTACGATTGTGATTGTTTGCATGATGTTTGTTTTTTCATGTTTTGCAAAAGCAGGGGGATTTCTCCCCCTATCTCGTTATGCGTGCTGTGTGATTTCGGTCAGGATGCGGCGCGCTTCTTTCGTCACGTCCGCGTCTGTGTCGCATGGCGCAACGAACGCGGTTGCTACGATGCCGTACGCTTCACATGCGCCACGGGTTAATGCGTACGCCTCAGCGCCTTTTACAGACGTCCCAAGGCCGTAACCAACGTGTCCGCCGGCGGCGTCCGTTGTCTGAATCAGGTGTGCAAACGTGAAGGTCCGGAAGAAGCGCGAATCGCTTATGTAATAAGCCGATGTTGCAAGGTCAAAAGACTGCTCAGACGCCTGCACTTCCATAAGCAGGCAAGTGTAAGGCGGCGCGTCCGCTGAAATGTCAACATTTTGACACGGATATGAGTTCAGAATGCGTACTGAATAACCGGCGTCGGCGAGCTTTTGAGCGACGACAACGCTTGCAAGCGTTTGCTTTGCAATCTCCGGCCTTGAATAACCCGCCGTCATCGCGGCGGAGTAGTTAACAAGCGTCACGATAGGTTTGCAAGGAAGCTCTTCGATTGTTTGGAAACAATCGTCAAAGCCCGCCTCGTACATTGCATGGTCATATGCGCCGGTGTTTTCGGAGAAAACAAGGTCCGACTTGCGGGATTTGATTTCGATGTTTGCAACATCGGCGCTGACTTTTGCTACGATTCGCTCAAGGTAGGCAACGTCATAAAATGACGGGTTTTGCATCTGAGCCTCAAGTGTTGCAAGGTGCTGAGCGGCGGGCTCAGTCATCCGGAACGAATTACTGCCGTTTACAACGGCCGCCTTGTAAATATCGACGTTTGCTCTATGTTGCAAACCTTCCGGCTGAAGGCCGTGGCGCAGTTCATTGTTTGCAATGTATTCGATGCGAGCCGATTCGGCTTTGCCGAATTTTGAGGGGTTGAAATTGACGAGCGTTGACATGGTGTGTATGTGTATGTGTGTGATTGTTTCTTTTTTGCAAGGCTCAGAAGCCTTGCAATTTACGCTTTTGCTCGGCCCACTTGATTTTATCAAGTTTGTCAACAGACCAGCCCATGCCGTAATCTTGAGCCTTATCGGCTTCGCCGAAGCCCAAAACAGTGTCGAATGCTACGGCGGCGGGAACCCCGAAGCGAACAGACTTGCAAATTGCAAGGAAGTCACGAGTCGAGATGACTTCAGTCATCTTCGCGCCGGTTGCAAGGCGGCGAATATCGTGAAAGACTTCGGTAATAACCGAAGGAAGGTCGGCGGCGGACTGTTTTTCAAACGATTCATTGTATCCAATGAAGCGTTTGCAAGAGAAACGTTGCATCAGTGAAGCGTCTTGTTTGGCGTTGCCGTTATAAACGGCAGACTCGCCGAAAAGGATGTTTGACGTTGCAAGGAACATAATATCCTTGCAGGATATTACTTCGCCGGTTGACCAGTGGCGATACTCACGCTCTTGCAGAAGGTGATTGAGCGCGCCGGCCACAGACGGGTGAAGTTTGGTCACTTCATCGAAGATGACGACTTTTGCACCGCTCAAAGCACCTTCGGTGGTGGTGGTGGCGTTGACGGCGCCGCCGAAAATCTCAGCTTTAGCAAGCTGGTAGTAGCAGGACACTACACGAACCTCGTGTTCTGCAAAGCCGAAGGCTTTTGCAATGGCTTTCTGAGCCATAGTGGTTTTACCACTACCCGACGGGCCATATAGCCATACATTTTCGCCGTTGGCGAGATACTTAAGTATCTCGGGGAGGGCCGGAAAGCTGTTATCTACGATAACCGGCGGTTGCTTTGCAACGCTGATTTCCAGCTTTGCAGTCATGCTTTCAGCAGCGGCCTTGACCTTACGGTCAATAGAGGCCTCGATTTTAGCCCAATCGACTTCGGTAGTAAGGCCTACGGCCTTAATCAGGGCTTTCATCGCCTCGGTGACGTCGCCGGCAGGCTGAGCGGCGGGCTGAGCGGGAGTTACATCTTTGCCATCCCTCCAAAGGAGGAACTGTTCGATATCGGCGGCGGTGCAAAAGGCATAGCCTTTTCTTCCAGTCGCTTCGGCGAAACGGTTGTATTCTGCTCTTAGAGCAGGATTAGAAACGATAGCGGCACGATTGAGAGTTGACATACTAAACCTACGGTTTAAGTGATTGTGAGCCGGTTAATTCCGACAACCCAAACATAGCAACATTTTTGCCGACGATGCAATACCCAGAGCAAAAAAAACACGCGCCCTTTTTCCTGCGCATTATGCAAGCTAAAACAGGCGATTTTTCAAAGGGCTTCGCCCCGTGCGCGTAACGCTGTAACGACCTAACAGTTTTGCAACGAGATTCCGCCAAATTTGCAAGACTCACCGAACACCAAAAACATCACCCTAACTACGTTAGAACATAACCCAGCAAAACAAACAGCAGAGCAAACCTTTTCCCAAATACGCATACAGCGAAGCGGTGAGCAGGCTCGGGAAAGGTTAAGGGCCAAAGAAAAAAGGGGGTTGATGCCGATTTTCCCCATTGCAATTACATTGCAAACCCCAAACCGCCCCGCCGACTTGCCGACTTTGCAACGGCCCACGCGCACACGCCTTGTCGCACGTAACTACGTGGCGCGCAACAACATGCACATGCTCGCGCTGTTGCCAAAGGAGCCTTGCAACGTAGCCCAACGCAATGCAATGTGCCAACGCAACGCCGCGCACCCCCATACACCCCCGCGGGCGGGAGGGGGCGTGTATTTCATACTACCCACCCAGAATCTCGCGCGGGTTTTGAATAATTGCCTTGAGTTTTGCGCTGGGCTTGGTGATTTGACTTGGTATTTCTCGGGTTTTGGAGATTATTTATTTGACGTTTTCAGAGTAAAAATGGTGTTTAGTAAGCGTTTTACCGGGAAAACACAAAGCCAACGGGCTTAAAATATATGTGCAAAGCTGTTAGGATAAGGGAAAACAAGGGAAAATATATGTGCGCGTAGACAAGCGCAGTGGTTTTGCAGTGTTTTTATTTGAGCGCTGGGGTGAAAAATGGCGTTTAGTAAGCGTTTTACCGGTAAAGTATAAAGTGGCAAACTGTTAGGACAGCATCCATGAATCGGATTGCTTTTTTTTGTCGCGGTAGGACAGGGCGGTTGGCTGGGGGCGGGAGTGCTTTGGGGGT
>JACCDR011063249.1_pt1 | contig 26116 bp, 44 predicted proteins | sample 7446431 | NCBI WGS metagenome assembly JACCDR01 (sample SAMN15323443, study PRJNA562643) | freshwater metagenome | isolation source: river surface water | place: USA:Blue River Watershed | collected 2017-08-17 | reverse complement strand
TTGTGCCCAGAAGCGATTTGCCAGAGGATGATCCTCCGAAGGCTTCTAGGCACACACCACCAGGGACACCGCCTCCAACAAATCTGCCGGAGAGACAGTAATTAAGTCCTAAAATCCCGGTATCAACAAAAGGCCAAGCGTTCTTATCTCTATCTTCTAGAAGTTCGCCGCCTATGCCCTTGCTCAATGTTACAAATAGTTCATCAGTGTTAAAATCAGTTATTTCAGTTTTATCTTTTTTACCCATAAGTTACTCATCATCATCTTTAACTTTTAATTCGTTACTATCAGGAATTTCCACATCCCTGACAGAACCTTTTTTGCGTAAAGATTCAGCAATTGTGTCAACGTCTTTATTGGACTTGATAGTCACTTTCCAAGTATATTTTCCCTTTTGAACCACCTTGACGACCTTATACGGCTTAAGTGCATCTACCACGAAAGCCGGTCGGGTCATCTCAAAGTTAAAGGAAACATTCAGCTTGTGTTTCATCCTTCCTCCTTTAAGATTTAGTTATACTTACGCCTCGACTGGATGCTCGTCTCTGTGGACTAATGCATCTGGGTGCAAGTCAATGTGATGGAATTCATCAAGGTGCCAGTATACACAGCACACTTCAGGCTTCTCCGGGCAGAAACCAACAACGGTCATATCCGGGCCACCACTCTTCAACGCTACAACACATCCAACTTCAAACATAATTATACCTCTGTTAGAGAACACTATTATTTATCATCGACGGGCCAAATCATAGGATAAGATTTAACTTCACCTTTTTCTTCACTGTAGGTTGTCGGAGGAATGAACATCAACAGTTTGGGTCGGTGATTAGCCTTATCTGAAGTATAGCGAATTTCAATGCCTGGGTAGAGTGAGCTAGGATATACCCGCAACACCTGTCCGTGAGATTTCCACTCTTCTAATACTTCATTTACAATTTCTTTCTGTCTTGGGCCATTGACAATGTAGATGATGTCTCTAGCCATACAGACATAAAGATCGTAATTAGAAACCAAGTCTCGGCCTTTCTTGGTGCTTTCGCTCTCCAAGCCAAAGTAAGGCTCATAGATATCGAGCAACAAGTCTCTGCCTGAGTAATCCATCCGTCGCTTGATTTGCACAGATTTCTTCGTATCGCCGTCTACAAGATAGCGGTCTATCTTTTCGTCACAGTCTTGTTCCAACGTGACTTTTTCAAACTTTAAACCCTGGCTCTCAAGCGCCTTGACGATCAAGTCTTCGTAATGCTTGCCTGCAAACACTCGCTTGTGGGCTGGTTGTGACTCTAATTTATGTTTGTTGTTATAATTGCTAAACATCTTTTTTCTCGCTAAGATTCGCTGCTCTATGCTCCAAAAACGATTGAGCAAGAGCAATATACTCTTTATTAATCTCAAAACCGATAAAGTCCATACCAATATCGGCAGCAACGGCACATTCAGAACCGCTGCCTACAAACGGAATACACACTATCCCGTTCGCTGGTTTTGCAGCCATGAGCAACCTTCGGGTTAGCTCGTATGGTTTTTGTGTAGGATGCTGGACGATCTTGTGATCGTAATGGTCTTCCAACTGTTTATTAGGATAGGCTCTATCGCAATCCTTACACAAAAACCATCTCTCAGCCGCACCAGCGCCTCCTGCAAGAGCCGCAACCTTGATTACGTCTCTTGGCAGAGCGCCGTCTTCGTGAGCCGTGTAGATCGTTTCTTTACCATCGTGGTTGTAGCGGCCTTTGGTTCCCTTACGGGTCTTGCCGGCGGCGTTTGCCAGGAAGGTATCGGTATACGGTTCTCTCACAGTATCACGATTGAAGATCCTGTTCTTCTTCCAACAGCATAGTATGGACTCATGACTACGCTGCCAAAAATTTAAACTTGGCACTGCTTTGTTCGTGTAATGCCACACCAACCACTTGTGGTCAAGCGGCATACGAACAGATATGTGTGCCAGGATCTCAGGGTAGCCGTAAATATACAGCGTTCCCGTGTCTTTCAACACACGCACAGACTCTTTGATCCAAGCATCTGACCATTCCAGATACTTGTCCATAGGTAAGTTGTCATGCCAGATATCAAAGTTTTTGCCAATGTTATAAGGGGGATCTGCAAGCACGATGTCAATGGACGAATCATCAATTGCTCGCAGCCCCACTATGGCGTCCTTGAACTCAATCATTTCCTGAGTCTAACAAATCTCTTTATAATAAGTCAATATGAAAAAAAAGCGAGAGGATTGCTCCTCTCGCTACCCTAAGACGGTTTTTTACATATTCTTGAGACGGTTGAGGAAGTCGTCATCAGCAAGTGCTTCGTCAGCTTCAATCACTGGCGGTGCTACTGGTTGCTGTGCCCTCTGTCGAACAGTCTGAGTGTCAGATGTTCTGGATGTCGCAGGCTTCACATTCTGGGCAAAAACAGAAGGCTGGGTGCGTGCCTTTGGGGCCGGCACCTCATCATCTACTGCTGATGCTACGTCTGGAAACGAATCTTGATCGTCGTCAATCAGACCACGGTGAATGTCTACCTGTCGCTTCAACTCCTCTTGACTTTCAACCTTCCTCAAAGCCTTGAGATCGTGAAGATTGGCAAGCCATTCTGCTACTTCGTCGTCATCGCCCAATGGGGACGCATGATCCAAGAAGTAGGATTCTAAGTAGCCAGGGTAACTCGTACCAGCACCCTTTACTACACGTCTAATAACCTGCAAGTCTCGTCCGGTCGAAGGATCGGTAACGTCTCCCAGACCTTTAATGCCTAGCTTCGCATCTCCACCCCACAGCCGCAGGATTTTCTTCTGCAACTGGACACCAGTAGACCAAATCTTCGGTCCTACATTGGTGACGATTTTACCGTCAGAGTTTAGCATAGAACGCACAATGGCATTCCAGTAAGTTCTCTCAGACGGTTTGATGCTTCGTGCTTCAGCAATCAGCGCCTTCGCCTCTTCCTCACCTGCACTGTCAGACTCTTTCCATAGTTTACGATAATGATTGCAGATTGGGCAATTGCCAACCCAACTATCATTAATGTAATTGCATGGGCAATGATAATTTCTATCATTGATCTTGTGTGTTCGTGATACGAAGAAAGGCAGTCTTTCGCCGTCAGCGGGCGGTAATAGGCGGATAATTAGCGTAGATGGATCACCTTCGGGCATCTGCACGAGGTTGTCCATGAAACGATTTGTCTTTTTGGATTCGAGACGATTTACTTCTGCAAGAATTGCATTAATGTCAACAGCCATTTGAAATGGTTCTCCGTTTTCTAAGTTATACTAAGTTTCGTAGTTGTCTTACCAACCTTCGCAGTTGGTATACTCTATAATCAGCGTTCGTAAGCAAAAACTTTAGCGATTATTTAATTATTTTTCTGAGTAAATACTCATCATTTTATTTGGTGGAAATATGTCATTAAAAGTCTGTTTAGTTGGCTTCAAGGGGTATTGGGCTAAATTCTTGGAGCGAAATCTGAAAGCGACCGACAACGTCTTAATTACAGCATACGTTGACAGGGACGCAGAATTGTTACACATGTTTCCAATGACAGCACCGTCATTGAGAGACGCCCTGGATGATAACCGTTTTGACGCCGTAGTAATTGCAACACCCCCAAGCACTCACTACGAATTGGCTAAGGAAGCAATTCTAGCCAAAAAGCACGTCCTAATTGAAAAGCCTATGACCACCTGTTCCAAACAAGCCCACGACCTTAACCGCCTTGCCAGAGAAAACAATGTTAAAATTGGAGTAGATCACACCTTCCTCTTCTCTCCACACATTCGCACGATCAAGAAACTAATGAAAAAAGGAAAGATCGGCAGAATCCTCCGAATCGTCAGCAATAGAAACAACTTAGGTAAATTCCAAGACAGCGGCGTCGTATGGGATCTTATGCCCCACGACATCGCCATGACCAATTGGTTACTTGATGGAAAGCCTAAGATAAGAGGCGTTGAGTTCTACCGCCATCACCACGGAGTCGTTGATACGGCCCAAGTTAGCATGATGTATGGTGAAGTGTCTTACAGCCTCCAGATGAGTTGGCTATATCCAAAGAAAGTCAGAAGCACTGTAATCATTGGCACGGAAGGAATGATTGAATACGATATGCTTTCTGACAAGCCACTGAAAATTTATGACAAACGTGCAGAAAAGTGGGATGCGGCCTGGGTTCACTCTTTTAATTGGGTTTCAGAATTCCACGGCGAAGAAAAAGAACCGTTGAAAACCTTGATAGAAGAATTCAGAGATTACTGCATTTTAGATCATGAGTTCATATCTACAGGTGGCCTCGGCGCTGAAGTCGTAGAGTGCATTGAAGAAACCATAAAGGCAGAAGATCATGATTCCGTTTGTTGACCTAGCAGCACAATATGCAGAAATAGCAAATGATTTTGAGGGTGAACTTCTTCAAATCCTAAGAAAATGCCAGTTCACAGGTGGAACTTATTTAGAACGCTTTGAAAGAGCGTTGGCAGGCTATCTAGGAGTTCATCAAGTAGTAGGCGTATCCAATGGCACAGACGCCATTATGCTCGCCTGCGAAGCACTAAACATCGGACGTAACGACCTAGTCATTGTCCCCAACAACTCGTTCATCGCCTCAGCCTTCGGAGTATCTAGAGCAGGCGCAAAGCCGCTCCTGTGTGACGTTGATCCTTATACCTACCTTCTAGACCCAGACAAGGTAGAGGAAATATTAAAAACTAAAAAGCGCAAGATCAAAGCCATCATGGTTGTTGATCTATATGGTCAAGCGCCAGACATGGAACGATTTGCCGAACTAGCCTCCAAATATAAAGTTTACTTGATTGAAGACGCTGCTCAGGCAGTAGGTTCAACTCACAACTTCAACCATGTCGGCCATTACTCAGACGTTGCCACTACCTCTTTCTATCCAACAAAAAACCTTGGCACAATCGGCCAAGGTGGTGCAGTGATAACCAATAGTCAAAGCGTGGCAGCTAAGATAAGGAACATCATCAATCAAGGCAGTGATAAGAAATACGAGCATACTCAACTAGGCGGGAACTACCGTCTGGATACGATCATGGCGGCACATCTCTATCACGCTCTATTAAAATTGGATACATGGAACGAGAAACGAAAGAAGATCGCCAAGGTTTACAACGATCACTTTACGTCCCAGCAGAGGCCGACGCAACAGCCTTCCAGCAAGCACATATACCATCTCTACGAGTTTTGTTGTGTAGATGCTTACGAGCGTGAGAGAGTTGAGAAGGCGCTGGTACGGAACAACATTGGCTACGGCTTCCACTATCCGCATCTGATCTCAGACACGCCGATGTATAGTGATGCCGAACCAACGCCGGTTGCAAACGACGTGAAAGATAAGTTAATAAGCCTTCCAATGCACCCACACATGACAGAGTTGGATGCATTGGAGGTTATTCAGGTTGTTCAAGAGGCGTGCTACTAAAATCCCACCTTGGCTGGTAGTATCGTCGGGAGTTGCGAGTTGGAAAAGACTGGCTCGCCCATGATAACTTCAGGCTCCCGTGGCTGGAGTTTGATCCTTGGCATCACGGAGTTGACCTGCAATTTGCCGATCTCACCTATCATCTCCAGTGCCCGCTCTGGGTTCTGGCGGTGGAGCATCAGGTAGTCTTGCAACGTTGCCATGCTGTATTTGCGGTTCTCAATCATCCCACCGAATTTCGGCGCAAGCACTTCATGCTTCGGGAAGAAGCGTGTGTAAAGCCTTGCCGCCTGATCGCTGGTGGCGTTACCGAAGTAAAGTTTAACATCGGCTCGGCCTGGACGGATCAGCGCTGGGTCCAGTCGCTCAAGGTGGTTGGTCGTCATGAAGATGATGCGACCTTCCGGCGAAGCGACACCGTCCATTGCATTGAGTAGCCCTGAGAACGTAAGGCCGCTCTTGTCGGATTTCTTTTTACGCTTGTCCTCGTCTTCCAAACCACTGAAGGCGCAATCCACGTCCTCCAGAAGCAGAATGTTCCTCTCGGCCACCTTGGCAAGTAGATCGTTGATGCGGTTGTCGTTCATGTCTGGATCACTAAGCATCAGCAAGTAGATGTGCATACCTAGTTCGCCAGCAAGTGCTTTGACAACTGAAGTCTTGCCGTTTCCAGGCTCTCCGTAGAGAAGGTAATTGCGACGGTAAGGAACACCGACGCTCTCATACCATTCCTGGCTTTCCAAGAACCCATTCATGTCGGCCAGCAGTTCACCCGCTTGGTTGCCGTCCAGAATGACGCTGTTGAGGGGACGGGGCTTGATGCGTGTGCCAAGGCTCCAGTAGGAATAGGTGGCGACACGGATATCCAGTTTGCCGTCGTCAGGAAGAGCCATGTGTCGGCATTCTTCCAGTAGCTCTCTTGCCAAGTTCTTGTTACGGCTAAAGATCCGAAGGGTGAAAGACTCTTTGGTTCGGATCATGCTCTTGTTGTCGCTGGAGGCTAACAGAGGAGCAGAAGACGTTGCGTTTTCCTTGCGGTCCCTGTGAAGCGTCACGAAACGGCGCTTATACCAGAAGAAGTAGGTGCCAACAGCCGGGATGAAGTAAATCTGGGGTTTGTTGGTGAAGTTGGACTCTTCTGGGTCCGGGGAGATGATGTTAGTCCTCTTTGTAATGACTGAGATGGATAGCGTGTCTTTAAGTTTTTCACTGAGCCAGACCTGCATCCAACTATAGGCTTCGTCTTCGTCCAGAATCTCAATTTTTACTATAAAGAAACGTTCAAAAAAATCGTATATCTTTCCTGGCAGCGTCCGCAAGTACATGGCGGCACCACCCAAAATCATAAGGAGCAACCCGCCCGAAAAGAATGGGTTGCTTCCTAGTTGTGATAAATCCACTTAGATCCTCCGTTAAAAGCCCTCTTCGATCAGGTCTTCACGCAGACCAGTTAGAACTTCGCCTAACCAGTTTAGCCCACGCCAGTTATCCCGATCTTCAATGCCTTCATCACCTTCTGACATGCCGATGCCCCAGATACAGTCGTATGGACTTGCTTCTACCAAAGTGGTTCCCTTGGTCGCCATTAACTTTTCCATAAGTTCGGGGTTCTGGGTGAACTTGGCATAGTTGCCTTCATAGACAACATCTCTGGCGACGTTCTCCCATCGCTCGGCGTTGAAGCCTTGAACACGTCTACCTAGTTTCTTTTGCTCTCTAGGAGACTCAGATTCCATAATGGAGGCCAAGGTATCCAAGTCTCCGAAGAGTTTGGCCTTGTTTGCCATCATGTACTGCTCGGCGCAGTTATAAATTGTACCTTCAATTTCAAACTCAGCCGGCTCCCATTGAGAGAAAGGGCCGTCCCAAAAGAATGTAAATTTTTCGTTATCAGACATATTATCTCCCATATTGACGTGCGAGCCTCCGCTCATGAGCGATCTGGACGCTGTTCTTCTTGAGAGACACACCGTCCATGCCGACGTTCTCTCCCTTCTCAAGCAGTTTCCGAATCTTCTTCGGCAGTTTCTTCAGTTTGCCACAGTGAGTGACCTTCATCATAGCCTCCCATCGGAAATGTCCACGAACCCGATTTTAAACTTTTGAACTTTGCGGATAGCCTTCTCCCACGGCAGATAGGTACCGCCGCACGGAGCGTCCTTATAGAAATGGTGTGGAACCACGTTGAAACGCTTGCCTTCCTTGCGCAACCCCTGGCGCTTCACTTGGGAGCGGCAGATGGGACAGAATCCATTCTTGGCTGATGTTGTCATATCGGCCTCCTATCTTGAGAGCATGATCCCATAAACAGCCTATTTTGTCAACATTTGCTTTCTAAAGCATGAAGCATAGATAATTGGATGGGATTTAAAACTTACTACGAGAACGACATTTTCGGCTTTGAGGATATCGAAGCCAAAAAGGCTCAAGACGCTCTAACGCCAGAAGGCGAGCCGGACGATCTTCCCATACGCCCATTCAGTGTCCAGTGGATGATGGATGTGCTTGCGAGGCAGAAGGTCGGAGGTAGGATCAAATCAACTCATTTCTTTTTGGATGAGGTGATTTGGGGAGAGCCAAAGGGGATAGGATCAGTAAGAGTTAAAATTACTCCCAACATCAGAGTCTACATTGAAAGACAGATAGAAGACATGCTGGGCCAAAGGACATGGATCAACAAAGCAGTTTTCAAGCCCGATCTGACGAAGTATGCTGGCAATGAGGAACAAGTCGCATACGACATTTTTGATGAAGTCCAGAAAATCTACTTTACCAACGTTGAAAGAGCCTCTGAAACTTACGACAACTTAACCAACCTAGTTCGACGAATGGCCGGGCGAGTCCGCAGCCAGGCACCTGAAATCTACAGTTACCAAGATACCAAGGAAGTAAACAGGGATTACTACATTATTTATTTCGCAATTAGAAATGTCGGTGTAGGTAAACTTGTTAACAAGCGTGCGCATGTTACTAGAACGCCTGAAGCAACCATAGACGTAAACTATAATAGAGAACGTGGATTGATCCGTGTTATCTTGTCTACGGTTAGCGTGGGTTCTGGGACGGGCCAGGGAGCGTGGGAAGTGGATCTTCCTTACTTAGACTCATGGTATGCGCCAGGTCAGAACAAGGATGAAATTATTGACACGGTGTTAACGGCTCTGAAGTATTATTGAAAGGTTATGATGAAGAACCATTGGCTCAGAAAGACTGCTAATAAAGGACATTATTGGACATATGAAGTGTTTGACAATAAGCAAACATCGATGGTGCCCGAAACAGTAGTGAACATAGACGAGTGCCCTTCCATGAAAGTAGTTGAAAAACTAGAAGTGGAAGAGAATGGCCGCAAGGTGTGGAAGCCTGTGTTGGTTATTTGGGAAAAGTTTGAAGCGACCTATACAGATGAAAAATTCTTAGAAGGTCACAACCAGATCCGCTTGTTGGAAGCTAATGGTGAAGCCGTTGGCATCTTACGACTTTACATTGATTCTGAACATGTAGAGTCATGGGTTATGCATGGATTGGAACTACTTGATATTGATGAGAATAAGAATAGCATCAAAGCAGTATTCACATTCCACCATGCAGTTCATTTAGCGGAAGAATTATGGGAGAACCAGAATTTGAATTAGATGTGACTGAAGAAGACGACTTCAACAGTCCAGAATGTATTGAAGCGGTCCACAGTATTAGCACTGGTTTCAAGCCTCATTGGAGCGGGAAACAGTTGCATGACTACTATCAGGACAGAGTGCTAACAAACGAACAGGTGAGGGCAATCGTTAGGGCGGAAGATACAAAGGCCAAGGCGCTTGACCCGGAATTCATCAAAGAATTCACTAGAAAAGGTGAAGTTGAAAGGAAGTTGCCGGATAACTTGTGGGACATAGTTGAAGAATTATGCCCGGTCAAGATACCAACCGAGCAAATCCTTGGAAGACTCAAATCGCTATTGGAAGGAACCGAGAGTTGGTTTGAAAGATTTAAAAGTATGGTCGGTTACAAGAGCAGTCGCAAAGAAATCAAATGCCACTTTAAGGGTAATTACATTCTTTGCATTGATGATAGGCTAACTGATATCTACGAAACAGACGTTCGCAACTTATGGAAGAAGATTGCGGAGTTTACCAACAAGAGAGAAGCTACCGAACAGGTGGCTCAACTCTTGCATAAACGACTAACTACATCTGTTTGATTTGTTAAAAAAGAGAGGCTACATGCCTCTCTTTTCATTCGATAACATCAACTTTTACTTTTAGTAGCGCCGGTCTAGGTAGCCAGTCACGACAGATAGGGCATCTCTTGACTTCGTTGCCCCAATTTCTTCCTTCGTTGAAGTAATACCACTTTGTTTTACCTTTGAGTGTAAGACGTTCAACATATCCTTTCAACTTTTCACATCTATGACGCATATAGTTGCTTGTATGCCTCCTCCGCTTCAGAGCCAAGCCTGTTCTTCCATACTTCTTGGTCTATCCCATAATCTTTAAGGTTTAACCCTTTTTTCTGCACATGGTCTTGTACTACAGGCGAAAGGACGATAAAGTAGGGAGATACGACATTCAGCATGACCAATCGGAACAAGAACTTACTTTCCAGTGCTTCAGTTAATGATTCTTTGGTTATTTCGCCAAGACGGGCCGTCAGAGCATAATGAGTCTCAGCCAATGCTTGCTTTACAACTTTTAGTTCATCCTTGTCTTCCTCTTGGATTACGGACTTTGTGTTATCAAAGTATTTCTTCCATAGCTTCCATCGCCTCCATGCGCCTTCTCCTACAAGACAGTTGGGATGAATGTAAGGGTGCCCATCACCTTTTCGTATGTTCTTCATTACCGCCATTTGGGCTTGAATGTAATATCGGTAATCTTCAGGTTGTAGTTTCCCTTCAGTCTCATGCAAGAGTTTCCAACAATATTTGAACAACTCCTTCTTGCGAGGGTCGCCTTTGGTGAAATTATAATGCTTATAATCGGGAAAATACTTCTTTGCTGTTTCAATGTAAAGCAGTGCCAATCCATACGCAAATGCCTCAGTCTTGGTCATTTGGTATTCCAATACCAATTGCAGTTGACTAACGTTCATTTTCTTATATACTCCTCGTCAACATCAGTAAATTAATGAACTTCTGCGCAACTATACCCAACTAACAACTTAAGACAACGGGATGAGTCCCCAAGACTCTTATCTTCTCCGAAGGCCAACACTCGCTGGAGGGAAGGTAGTAGAAACCTGTGAGCGCTTCACCTTTGCGTATCCCCGGAATCTCAACCCACTCCGATCACAAGAACCCAGGTAAACTGCCGGTCCGTCACTAAAAGGGACAAGGGCTTTCAGTTAGCAAGTTCAAACAAGTGTCCAGATTAACCTTAAGTGACATAGAACTCTCGATTTAAAAGAGTTCTTCCTTATGTCCCTAGAGGGTTGGTATGCGCATAACTTGACTTTAAAGTTTAATTTGGTAAAGTGGTGAAACATGAACGAAGTTGTAGTCAAGCCTAACCTCTCCGACATCTCCAAGACTCTTTACGAACTTCTTGAGCAAAAAGACATTGTCTATTTGACTTGGAAGCCAGAGATCATCGACTTTAGAAGCGCCAATAAGATCAATCTGTTGGTATGCACTAAAGACTCCTACGTTAAAATCCCATTGCTCAGAGAACATATTGCCTCATTCGCAGGCATACTAGGCGCTTCTCTATTCTCAGCCAGCAAAGTTGTCATGTGCTGGGACATCAAGCAATTATTCAGCTACTTCCGCTACCACCTTCCGAGACACTTTCGCTTCCCTGCCTGCTGTCGCTTCCTTGATTTGAAGCTACTGGAGTCTTACCTAGACGTTCCAGGCAGTAAGCCAACGTCCTACGCAGAGGCGACGGATAGACTGCGCCCATTGATGACCGATCAGCTTTTAAGAATTAACACCGAAATCTACACGCCATTGGCATGTGAGATCATTCCGTCCATTGAGACAGCGGGGTTGGTCAATACCGAGACGAAGCGTATTGACTATTCTCATTACAACATTGAAGGCAGTCTCAACGGCAGGCTTTCGGCCAATGAAGCGTTTGATGGTTGCTTCTTGCCCATGAACATGACGGTGGAGCAGAAGAAGAAGTATCAGCCCGGCCTGGAAAAAGTCTTTCTAGTGTTTGATTACAAGTCGTGCGAAGTGGTAGTCCTTCAATGGTTGACGAAGGACCGGAGGCTGGGTGCGCTCATTGAGTCGGGCAAGGACGTGTATGAATGGATTTACAACTTGATTGAGGGCAAGAAAGCATGCACAGAGAGCAGCAGGACGCTCATCAAGAATATTTTCCTACCAGTTGTATACGGAATGGGGAATGAGCTACTATCTAAGAGAGGAAATATTTCGCTCAATGGGGCTAAATACCTCAAAGAGAAGCTGATAGAGTTGTTCCCTGACGTGTTTGATTGGATCAGAGCGTGGGAAGATAAAGTCAAGGTAGACCCTATCATAACAGATTGTTTCGGCAGAAAATTCAATTTTGCAGAGGGAAACCGTCCAGCAAACGGCGTTCGTAATGCAGTCGTTCAAAGCCCAGCAGCACTCGTTTGTCTGGAAAAACTTATCAAACTTTATCAAGAGAGATGTGCGTCTATGGAAGTGGTGGCTACTGTCCATGATGCTTACGTTTGTACCGCTGATCGGTCGTTGATTCAGCCGGTAGCAAGCCACGCAAAAGAAATCCTTGAAAGTCCGTCTGAGTTCGCATCTGGTTTAAACCTTAAAGTCAAGATCAGCCTGGGGGACAATTGGGGTGAATTGAAAGAATTACAATTGGAATAATATGCAGAAAATTGACCCATTCGCTGTAACCAACGAGGAGTATCAGCAATTACAGAAGCAATTCGGTGATTTGTGTTATTTTGCGGCATGGCAGTTGATGAGAAAGAACATCAAGAATAACCACACCGAAGACATTGAAGACATTATGCAGCAATTGCATATGGCGATCATAAGAGCAGGCCGCTACTATAAGCGGCAGATTTACATTGAGACTTGTCTTGAGAAAGCGGAGGAACATGCCTCCGACCGTTTCCTCAAGAGAGTCGTGAAAGAACTGAAAGACCTATGGGCTAACCGGACTAAGCACGGGGCCAATAAGCAAAAATTCGGCGATCATCAAGAAAGTCTATTAAATTATATCGTTTCTAAGTGCGTGCCTGAGAATCAACGTCCTAGTTCGTATGCCGATCTGAGGATTGACAAGAAATTTACCACCTACTGCAAAGCGATTGCCTGGAACGCTCAGAAGAGCCTTGGCCGAAAGATTTCAAGAGAAAGATCGGTCAGGAGCGGGCAAGTATCTTTGAGTGAGTTTGATTACTTTGCTTCTATGGAGTATTAAAATGAAGGTATCTGGCTTTTTGTTAAGCGGGGCATATGTAGATTACGCAGAGGAGATAATCTATCTCTACAAGCGCAAACAAGAGATCCAAAAAAAATTGGATAACAAAGAATATGAGGACTTAGACTCTTATAATTGGCTGGTCAATTCTTTGCGTAAAGTTGAAGACTTAGCTGAGAAAGCCTACGATAAAGTCGTAGAGGACTATCAAAAATATTGGCAAAACTGTGGAGATGGATGAATGAAGAATCCCTGGTTAGATGAGATTAAAATTAGAAATACTGCGACACTGGTTTCAGAGTCTTTATCACAGATTTATGAAGGTAAACCCGTAGACATGGAAGCATGGGCAAAGTCTGTTTTGAAACTTCTTGAAATTATTACGCTCTCAGTATTCAGGTCTAGCCAGCACAGACAGCAGGTCCGTGACGCAGTTTTGTGGCGATATACTTTCCAATATCAGGTTGATGACCAAGGTAATGTAATCAGTTTAAAATTTGTGAAGCTGCCGTGGTTAATATAATGTCCAAACTACGGAAGTGAATTATGGTAAATTACTGGTTAGAAGAAATTCGCATCAAGAGCGCAGTTGAGTTATTAACTACTTTGTTGAACGACGAATTTGTAGGATCATCGCCCGATCCGAAACAATGGCTGAAGCTAATCGAAGATTTGATTGACACTTTGTATTCTGGCGATATAGTTGTCATAGATGGCTTAATGAGATATGAAATCATCTGTCACTTAGATGAGTTTGGGCTTGTTGAGCAGTTATTGATGGAAGAGAAGTATTAATGCAAATTACAGATACAGATAGAGCTTTGGTTGATAGTTTAGTTGGAGATGAAGGTAGCGAGAGACACTTTGAACATGAATTTGGAATCAGTCAAAAGATCCTTGGGATGCTGATTTCAGATAGGCATTTTCTCACACAGAGTTTAGATTTAATTCGCCCTGCGTACTTTGAGGACGTAGGGCATCAACTCATATGCCAGATCGTTTTTGATTTCTTCAGGAAATATAAAGAACTGCCTAAGAAGGTTTTCATTGAGAACGAGATCAAGCAGCGCAGAAAGAGCAATCCGCACCTATATCAATACTTGGGTGAATTGGAGGCTGTTCTAGCTGACTATGTTCCTGGCAGCGACACCCGTGAATACTTGATGGATAAGATCGTTGACTTTGCCAAGGAGCAGGCAGTCCGGGTCGCCGTCTCTCGCACGGTAGACATCATCAAGCAAAAACCGCAAGACACATATCACAAGATTGCCGAATTATGGCGGGAAACGCTCACCATAGACAAGGGCCACGATCTTGGCCTGGAATACTTGCCGACGCTGGAAGAGCGCTACGAGCGAATGAAGCACAACCTTCTTAGTAAGAATGAAATCTTCACTCTCGGCTTTGATGGCGTTGACAGGTGGCTTTCTTATAAGGGCTTATGCAGGGGCGAAATTGGAGCATTTGTAGGCACTTCAGGTGCCGGTAAGAGTATTGCACTCATCAATGCCGCCGTTGCAAATTTGGCTCTTGGCAAGCGGGTGTGTTACATCACGCTTGAAATGAATCAAGATAAGATCGCACAACGATTTGACTCGCTTATCTCTGGCGAAGCATTCGGAACGTTGATTGACAACTCCGATCATGTCATCAGGTCAATTCGTGATATTTTCAAGCATGAACTGGATCAGCGAATTCTTACGATCAAGCATTATCCAAGCGGTACGGCAGACGTGAATACGTTCCGTGCATACTTGAGCCAGCTTGCTTTGTATGGCTTCCACTCTGATTTGGTGATCGTGGACTATGTTGGTGAAATGCGTGACATTCCCGGCATGAAGACCTACGAGAGCCGACAGTTCATCGTGAGAGACTTAAGGACGTTTGCCCAAGAGGAAAACGTATGCTTACTCACAGCTATGCAGGCCAACCGCCAGGGGCGTGAGGCTCAAGAGGTTGATGGTCAAATCGATGACAACGCCTTGGCAGATTCGTTCGGCCAAGCACGTCCTATGGATATCCTATTGAGTTTGAATAGGCCAGAGGCAGGATGCAACGTAGGAAGCCTCTTCGGCATCAAGGTCCGTGACGGCTTCAGTAGACAAGAAATCTACTACGAAATGGATACAAGTACGTTGAAGATGTCTATGGTTGGACACGACAGATACAAATTGGTGATTGATGAGTTCCGAAAGAGAAAGGCTAATCAAGCATCAGCAAAAATTCCACAGATAACTTTAGACCAGTAAGGGTAATATGTCAATAATCAAGGTAGGTAAAGAAGAAGTAAATCTGGATGACGAGATTTTAAAGTTTACACCAGAAACGATCAACGATTTCTTGACAACTTATGCGTCATTGTATCATTATTATCAAAGCAAGCATAATGATGCAACGTATATTGCCAAGAAACTATCGGATAATCATAGTTCTGCTATTCATGCAAAATTTAAAAAGGCTAAGGAAGAGAACGGATACAGCGACAGAATGGCCGAAGCATGTGCGAAGTCTGATCCCGAATGCACCGCAATGCTTGACAAGGTAAGAGCCGCCGAATATGCCAAGGACGAATTGTGGGGATTCCTTAGAAGTATGGACTATGCTCACGCTGATGCTAAGGAAATGTGCTATAACCTGAGAAAAGAATTGGATAAGATTTATCCGAAGACGATCTCCAGGCTAGATGAGCAGCCATTTACTGATTAGCAGCTTCGGAGGAGGATTCGTCGGCAGCGGATGATGTCATCTCAATGGCCCGCTTTAATGGAAGTTCTATAAGTTTTAAATTGAGGTGTAGTTTTTCGCAGATACGCTTCAGGTCTTCTATTTTTGCAATCAGGCTGACGAATTCATCTCTCTTGTCTTTCATTTCTCCCCCAGATACTAAGTTATGATATGTACGAAGGACTAAGAGAAAAACTAAAGAAAGGTAACTTAACTTCCAGATTATTATTGAAACGTTTCCGTTTCATTGATGATGCAATGAGGCAGAAGTCTGCTTATTTAGATCCAAAGGGAATGCCCTTCTACTACTATTTAGGTGAGGAGTTAAAGCCTCAGCGAATAGTAAGTGTAGGAGGGCATTTAGCATTGGAGGCATCTTGTTGTGCGCTGGGTGCTAAATCAAAGGAAATCGCTTTATTTGGACAGGACGAAAGCCGTTTTGCCAAGGCTAATGTCAAGTTGTCGGGTGCCAAGGTTGGTGCTGCCAATTGGGATTTAGCCATAGTGTTTTCTGATTTTTGCGATCATCTAGACTTAATATGGGGTGGCCTAACTTTGGGCGGACACTTATGCGTAGTAAATGCGGAGCAAGCGATGTTAGATTTTGCTAAAATAAAGAACCGAGCGCCTGAGTTCATCAAAGCCCGTGACAGTGTGGGTCTTTTAAGAAAGTAAGAGAGAATTATGGGTTACGAACTAACTTTTCATTATCATGAGCGTGATGAATCAGAAGGAAAATACAATACCGAAGAGACGAAAACTTTAACCAAGAATGTCGGACGCCGAAGTGCCGAAGTTCCTTTGGAGCAGGTGGCAGCGGTCGTAATGGGCCAACTAGCCCGACGAGATATTTGGGTGGTTGACGTAGAGATTGCGGAATTTGCCAAGAGGACAGTTTCGTTTAAAGAGACAAAGAGTGGCATTATTATCAAGAATCGTAAGTTCAATTACGATCAAGTTGCCGGTCATCTTATTAGTGAGGAAGACCAGCCTGAACCAGACATGTCAATGTATGCGCCTCAGAAACACTTGATGATGCCTTCAATGCCTCAAGAGCATGTGATGCCGCCTGAGCAGCATTTCATGACACGGGATGATGAAGCAGACATGCCTCCACAAATTCAACCCAGGCAACAGCAGCCTAGACAAATCCAACCCAAAAGAGATCCCAACATGCCGTTGCGACACGAAGTCTTTCGCCCCGGCAGAGAGGACTACGGACAGTTGCAGAGAGAAGGTATCAAGCTGTCGATGGGAAAGACCTATCCGGTGTTCAGGGAAGTGGTCAAACAGGTTGCCGGCGGGCCATACGGGAGCATGGATACCGTCTTCTATGTCGTTCAAGACGACTCTGGGCAAAAGATTGAAGTCGGCAGCGGCTTCTTTGAGCCGGTACCAAGGGGGCTTTCGTTCACGGGTATCAGTGGGTACAACGTTCGTCCGCCAGAAGGGAAGTTGAGTTATGTGGACACCGCTCCAATCTCAACCGGCGATCCGACACTGGACGCAATGATGGCGGCTCAGGATGCAGCATTACTTAGGAGAGGATAATGGATAAGAAAAAGAAAGAAAGAGAGAAGCGGGTAAGGAAGAAGACTCTACAACAGAGAGAGGCGCTACGCAAGTTGCGTAAGAAGCCAGACCATGACCGCTTCGCCTATTTGTCAAAAGTTAAAAAGACGCCGAAGGTCAAAAAGACTGATTCGGCTCTAGTTCGCAACAATAAGGTATTGCAGAAAATGTTGGCGGAATATGAAGCCTTCGTGAAGTTCCGAGAAGAGAACAAGCATAAAGCCGACGAGCTATATGAGCATACGAAGGAAGAGCAAGCCAAGATCATTCTAGAAATGGAGGGGAACGATGGAACAGGAGATGAGTAAAGAAATGACTCAGGCTTGGTTTGAAGAGAACTTCTTCGATGTTCGCAAGCATAAGCCAAAGAAGGGCCAGGTATTAGCGCAGTTCAGAGCAGCGGCAGCGTTCGTTGATGGCTGGGTGAAGGAGAACGTCGTTACTTTATTGAAGGATAACATGGCGGGCGCAGAGAGTGCCCACAAGGTCATGAGGAACATGGTCGGTGCCGTTGAAGAAGATGCTGTGAAGGTTCTTTTGGAAATAACAGAAGATTTGATGGCGGGCGTTGATGTTGACACCGTACTCCAGAAAGAGTATAAGATGATAGTGGAGTATTTCTACTGGACGACCAGAGAATGCGTCCCGACCGACGATCCACATTGGCAAATCATCACAGTTGTAGAGCCAGACGACGAACAAGTCAAATCCAAGATTCTGCTGCCAGACGGTAGTAGCAGTTGATAATTTCATAAACCCAGAAATCGCCCCCTCTGGGTTTTTTCATGCGCCCAATAAATAAGAGACACAACCAGACATGAGGTAATGAAATGCCGGTAGAAAACGAACGGAAATACATCATCCACGAAGGCAAGGGCGTTGAAGAAATCTTCAAGATAGAGGCCGAGAAGTTCTTTAAAATTGAGCAAAAATATCTCTCTATCGGCAAGGGCTTCAGCGTTAGAGTTAGGAAATCAATTCAAACGGCCAGGGTTCCCGGCATCAAATTCGAGTCAGAAATCGCCACGTCGTACTCCATGACGGTCAAGAAGAACGTCGGAGCGCAGGTGGTGGAGATTGAGACTAGGATCAGCGAAGCCGACTTCAACAAACTCTGGCCGACTGCCTTTAACAAGGTGATGAAATTCCGCTACATCTACAACGGCTGGGAGGTAGACTTCTTCAAGGACGCCAACCAAGCCAACTACTTCGGCGTTGCTGAGATAGAACTGCCTGTCTGGCAACGTGAACCCCGCAGCATTCCCGACCTTATCAACAAACAAATCATTTACCCTGTCCCCATCGAGGACAAGCGGTTCTCCAACAAGAAACTTGGCAACGTTGGCTACGCAATCAATTTACTAAAAGTTCTCAAGAGCGCTCCTGAAGAGAAGTTCCTCAAGCGAAAGGTAAAGTGATTGCTTTATTTTTTAAATTCGTAACAATGAACAGAACATAATTTCACCGTCAGCAAGTAAGGTGGTGCGAACGTGTCTTACTGGCTTTTGCTAATCTTGCCTGTGCCACTGCTCCTAGTCCTATTCGTTATCGATGGGGTGGTATTCAAGTGGCGAGTAACGAGGATTATCGGAGATGGTTTATTTCTCATAGGCTGCGAACTACAGATCGCAAAGTATCAACTCAGAGATGCCATGTTCGGACGAGTGCCCGACGTGAGCGTCCGAACTATCCCGATCAACGGGGCGATGTTAAATGATAAAAGAGTCGTCATCGCAGATTGTCCGGCGAACGTTGTCGTGCGGAGAAAATCAAACAGGACACTCTCGATAGTGACAGGCACCTTCGGAGAGAAATGCTACTGGATGCATTGGCCTTGCATCAGCTTCCAAGTAGGAATTCAAACTGGACGAGTGAGATCACTTATCGTTCGCTACGATAAGATTCGTAAGTTAGGTTCTTTCTTCCGTCATGGATGCCCTGATACGGAGTGGAAGAAATATCTGACTTCAGTGGTGACTGCTCACGTTGAAGTTTTAAAGTTTAGCCAGCGGAGAAAGTGTCGTCATCCTGCGTTGATCAGCCGAATCTTCAAGCACTACGGCGATCAAATCTTTGATGAGGTGGCTTGATGTGGTGGAATGTTTTGAAGGGAGTCGGCATCGTTCTGGTGGTGGCTCTCATCGCCTTTGGGGTCTACATGTCCCCACAGATGGATAAGCATAAGATTGATCGGTGGTGTGCCGAACACGATTATGAAGTTATCAGTTCTCGCAAGCCGTGGTTCAGTACCGGTCCGTTTTCTTTTGTTGACACGGACAGCGAAACAGTGTATAAAGTACATGTGAGAGATAAGCGCACGAACGCCACGAAAGTCATCTGGTTCCGCTTCGGCATGTTCGGCATGACTGACTGGCATGAGGAAAACGTGAGGTAGGGATGGATCTCAAGGTGGGCGATTTCGTGATCGCTGCTGAACTGAGTCTTCGGTTCCACGGACGAATTCACGCCATCAGAGCCAGCCGGTATTTCGTAAAACTCTGGGACGGTAGAGGTTATAGGCATCTTAATGTTTATGACCGAAGAAACCTCAGTCCTAATCTGAGTCCGCATATGCCAAAGGCGATCACTCTCACGCAAAAAGAACTGCGTGCCAAAACCAGAAAGTCCAACCACGGCTACAAAGCCTTCTACGAGCGTGAACTGGTGATCCAGAACAAAGACGCTCAGGAAGTGTTTTGGCGAGACATGTGTTGGAACGACGCCGTCGAGTTCTGTGAGGACTTCGGCATACCTCTAGCTGAGGTTTGAAATGTTCACAGAATTGGACTTGATTCTTCTCGTTCTCGCCTGTCTCGCTTTGGGTTACATATTACTCGCCCTAATGGGGTTCCACAAACGATGAGCCTGCTCTCGATCATCAACCAGAAGGCGTCTCACGTCACCACGATCAAGGAACTGGAGGAGCGTCTGGCGCTGGATAGGCCACTCCGGGTCAAATACGGCATCGATCCAACCAGCCCACACATCCACCTGGGACACACGGTTCCTCTGCGCCTGCTGCGGCAGTTTCAAGACGCCGGACACAAGGCGATCATCATTCTGGGTGACTACACGGCGTCTCTGGGCGATCCCAGCGGCAGGGATTCCATGCGAGTCGGCGTGGATCTGCTGACCGCCCGGCAGAACTGCAACTACTACTTGGCTCAGTTGAAAAAGTTAATTTGCATGGACTTCGGCAAGTGCGAAGTCCACTACAACAGCGGGTGGCTCCAGAACATGCTCACCCGTGACTGGATGGACAGGCTGAAGCATTGGACCGTCCAGCAAGTGACCGAACGAGACGACTTCAAGAAACGGATGCATTCGGGCGTGGGCGTGCATCTGGTGGAACTGCTCTACCCGCTCATGCAAGGCGAGGACAGTGTCCGCATTCAGGCCGACGTGGAGTTGGGAGGGCAGGAACAACTCTTCACACTCCAGATGGCGAGAGAGATGCAGAAGTTGGACGGTCAGTCGCCCCAGGTCTGCATCTGCTTGCCGATCCTTCGTGGGTTGGATGGTGTCCGGCGGATGGGCAAGAGCCTGAACAACTACATCGGGATTGACGAAGACCCCTTTGAGCAATACAGCAAGGTCATGAGCATTCCTGATGACCTGATGCCGGAATGGTTCAACCTACTCACGGACGAGAGTTGCCAGCGGCTCGTTGACGAGATGGGGCCGATGGAGGCGAAGAAGTCTCTGGCTCACCTGATCGTCGGGCAGTTCTGCGGCCCCGTCAAGGCGCTGGAAGTGGAGAAGCAGTGGGTCAATCAGTTCACGCTTCGCAAGCAGCCTGATGTGATGGATGAGGTGTCGTTGGACGCTACGGCGACTGTCCTGGCGAATGTCATCGTTGGCATCGCTACCAGCAAGTCCAATGCCCGGCGGCTCATCGAACAGGGAGCCGTGCAGGTCAATGGGACGAAATTTACAGATCCAAGGGGTACGATCACTCCAGAGGACGGCATGGTCATCAAATGCGGGAGGCATTACATCAGGGTCAAGGTAAAGACATGATTGTTCACTTTGCTCTCGGCGAAGACACAGCCTGTGGGAAGTTCATTGGCAATCCTTCCTACAGGCTGAAAGTTGACGGCGAAGAAGCTGGCTTTCAATTCGATTATACTTACGAAATTTGTATTCAACATACATCAGACAAAGACTTGGTGACTTGCAAGAGTTGCCAAAAGACAAAACAATTTAAGGAACATAAAGATGATAGTACATTTTGCGATGAGCAATGTGACAGTGTGTGGGAAGAGTACGAGTAACAGCACATTCACTATGGATGAAAGTGGTAATTTTGGACACCACTGGAATGAACATGCCACAAATCGGCATACATCGGACCCGGACTTTGTTACTTGCGAGGACTGCAAGAGAAGTCCTGAGTATCACAAGGCGAGGAGCGGAGAATGACCCACTTGGCGACGAATAGCTATACGGCGTGCGGCACCACCACCAACCAGCCCGTTTCTGAGATGGCTGGCAATGGCGAATTTGAAGGCTACAACCAAATCACCGTGCAGCACTCATGTGACCCGGACATGGTCACTTGCGAGGCGTGCAAGAAGACGGAAGAGTTCGCCAAGGTGGTCAAGGAAGCCAGCGAAGTCGTCTACGAAGAGTAAGAAGTTATCCAAAACTTGTGCTTAACCTCAAGGTTTGGTCCGGCGTTTTCCAACACAGCCCGTTGAACGTCAGGCCAAGTCTGGGAAAAATCGTCGCCAAACATAAGCCCCTTCTCGCTCAGGAGGGGCTTATAATTTTTAATGTCGTCTGACACGTCGTTGTAATCGTGACTCGCATCAATGTAAATCAAATCTGCCTGAATCTTGTAATGATACCTTAGCAGTCTTGCTGCGATTGTGCTGGTGCTTGGGAAGGGGATGATAACATCCTGCATTTCTAACTTCACTACGTTTGCTAGGAATTGTTCGTATATTTGTGGATGCCCATTTTTGATGGGCAACATGTTGTTTGCCCAATGCTCGTAGCTGCCGAGCCAAGTGTCTACGCAAATAATCTTTGTATCAAGACAAAGAGACTTAGCCAACCTTCCCATATGAATTGCCGAAGCGCCTTTCCACGATCCGACTTCAATGATGATTTTTGGCCTCGTTCTTTCTATCATTTCTTTGAATACAGGCGAATGAGAATTCCACCCTTGTGTGTCTAATTTGTAGACTTCATGGTTGAAGCCTTTGTAAATATTTTCGTGATTCAGCATAAAACTTAAGTAGTAATCATAAATACCTTCATGAGCAGAGAGACTGACAAAGATAATTTTGAGAAATGGCAACAGGCTTGGGACAAAGCAGCCGTAGAATTTGCTAAGGAAGCTGCCGATCAGTTAGCCAAAGCGCCTCCACACCCAGCGATGAGTTATTTTACAGGCACCCCCACCGACACCAACTTTCAGGATGACTCCACGGGCGAACTAGAGGACGACCTATCATGGGGCGAAATCATGGCACGCTCTGCGAACTTGCACGGTTTGCTCACCGACGATGTGAAGTATGATGATGGCCCGGCGAAGCCGCAAGCCAACTTCGGAGCTTTCACGCCGACAAAAACCAACCCAACCCAACAGGCTTCCACCGGCACGGATCAAGAACGAGACGATGGCGAGGGAATCCGTGTCACTAAAAATTGGTCAGATAGCGAAGACCTGCGTGAATTAGACGAAATCAAGCGCCGTGTCGAAGAGATGGAACGTAAGCACCACGAACAAGAAGTTCTTAGTGGCAAGTCCAGCCTCAAAAAACAGTTAGAATCTCTGCGTGATCGAGTCAAGAAGCTCAGTGAAAAAATCAATCGTGAACCAGAAGTTGACGTGACATAAAGAAAAAAGCCTCCCAAGGGAGGCTTTTTTTATTTTAATTGGATCGCTTTGTGGAAGCAATCTGAGGTAACAACTGACCCTGGAGTTTGCTTGGAAGGGTTCACATCTTTAGAAACACGTCCTGACTGAACCAAAGAATTCGTAACGAATTCAGAACAGAACAACCTTCGGAAATCAGGCTGATCAAACAATTCCAACCCTGTGATCAATTCAAGGCCAACGCCTAGAATGCCCGGCCAATCAAAGTCAGTGAACGTGTCATAGACTTCGTCAATGTAGACTCGCATACTTCTTAGTTCGTCTGGCGACAGCGGCTCTTTGAGCGGTGCCCACCAAACGCCAATGTCGCAATCCAGATACTTGTGTAACCAATGCATCTGAACGCCACGGGAGAAGCGTGTCGGTGTCTTGTCATCTTCAGTTAGAGCATCACAAGTGGACTCAGCCAGCATGATTTTAACTTTGTCACCATCCTTCTGCACATCGTAAACAATGGCAGTATGGGAGTATGGCGATCCTGAGAACCACTGGATCAAGCGGCACAGTGTACTAGTGCCGCAACAAGCGATAACGTCTCCAGGCTTCATTTGCGCTGCGTGAACTACCTGCTCTGGGAGCAAGGAATATCGTGGCATATAGTCTCCTTCATTTGGTTATTTTTATCTATCGCACACTACGGTATAAATTATGCTATCAGACGTATTGAGCAATGAAATCACAGTAAAAATCAGAAAACAGCCATTCCGTCACATTGTCGTTACTAACCTTTTTTCTGAGGGTTTCTACGATTTGATGTGTAAGGAATTCAACGACCGTCTAGCTCTTGGACTCTCCGAAAAATATTCTAAAAAGAAGTTTTGGAAGTTCGGCCACTACGACGCTTATTGCTGGACATTCAACCCAGAAACAGATCAAAAGTTCTCAGATATCTTTTACTCGCTGGACTGGAAGAAGTTCATTAACGGGTTCTTTGATTTAAAACTTACAAAGAACACGATTGCAGAGTTTCATCACCACAAGCCAGGGAGTGAAGGTGGTTACGTTCATAATGATTACGACGTTTCCAGTTTCGTCAAAGAACCGCTCCCCAATGGCATCAACCCTCACCGCCACCAAATTCAATACAGAGGCAGAGTGGATGGTGCAATTCATTGTGTAAGAAGTATTGCGATGTTATACTACTTCAATAATCCAGAGTGGAAAGAAGGCGACGGCGGTGAGACGGGCATGTATCTAGATTGGGAAGAAGGCTCAAAGCATGTCAGGAAGATCAATCCAACGAACAACAAACTGTTGGCCTTTGAGATCAGCCCGAAGTCCTTCCATGCCTTCCATAGTAACAAAAAGAATATAAGAAATAGTATGGTGATGTGGTTCCACTCACCAGAGGCATACGTCACGGCACGATACGGAGAAGCAGCGAAATGAAAATGAAGATTGATTTGACAGATGTAAATTTTAATTCTGGCAGCGTGGGCATTGACAAGAACGTTGAAGTAAAACTTAATGTAAGAGATGATGACACACACGAAATAACCCTTATAATGACCAAAGGCACTTATTCATTGTTTTGTGTAGGTAAGGATCATATCGGTTATGGGTATCAGAAAGATGTGCGAGAAGACCTACCATCCTGATTATACAGAGGATTCTTGTCCCATGTGTGTTGAGGAACGTGAAAAAGAAATTGAGAGCTTCGCCTTGGTTGCGAAGATAATGTTACTTGCTTTCATTGCGCTTATCATTTGGAGATATTTGATTAAATGAAGAAAATTGTTCTACTGACCGGATCGCCAGGGAGGCTAGGATCTGCGTTTTGCGAAAAATACTATGAAGATTATTTCATCATCGGAGTTGCCAGGAATAGACTCGCCAACTTTGCACATGAGTTCATCCAGGGCGACATCTGCTTTGAGGCAGAGAAAATTGTAAGTAAAGTTCTGACCAAGCATAAGAAGATTGACGTTCTTATCAACAACGCCGCCACCTATCACATCAAGCCGCTAGACGAACTTGAAGCATCCGATATGCTTGAGACGTTCCTGACGAACGTAGTGGCCCCTCATAACTTGGCACGGCAAATCCTGAACAAGTTCTGGCGAACCCGCTTTGAGAAGAACAGGGAGTTCAACCGGGGCATCATCAACGTCAGCAGTATCAGTGCGACGAACGTGTATCCAGGCCAAGGCGCTTATGCCGCCTCCAAGGCCGCTCTGAACATGCTGGGCGAGCATATGTCCAGGGAGTTCGCACAGTTCGGCATTAGGGTCAATACGCTTGCTCCGACCGCCTTCCCAAGCATTGTGAGTTGCGAACAGGTGGCGGATGCGTTGGTGGAACTAGAGAGATCAAATTTAAACGGTGTAATCAAAGAGGTAGTAAAGTAATGTTAGTATGGGCAGCAGGACAGGATGTATTTGAGTTATTGGAGAAGGTGAAAGAGAAGCATCACAATCCACGTCTCCAAGAGGCAAGCATCGCTGTCGCTTTTCAAGACTCCAAGCCTTTCGTAAGAGGAAGGTTCAATTGGGGTAAAACGACAAAGTTCAGTCCCTCCGTCAAGGTGTGGCAGGACACGAAGTATGATTTCCTTATCACCCTCTGCGGAGACTCCTGGGATAGTATCCTAGTAGGCGACCAGAGAGAGGCGCTTCTAGACCTTCATCTAGAGTGCTGTCAGGTGGAATACGTTCCTGAGATGAAGAACGAGAACGGCAAGAGTAAGCCGGCCAAGGACAAGTGGGGACGTATCATCTACACGGAAGAAATTAAAATTGATGACAACGGCGATCCCAAGTGGAAGATTGAACCGCTGGATTTGCACATCTTCCAGTTGAACGTAGGACGCTATGGTTGCTGGTGCCAGGACTTGTTGGATTTCCAGTCGGCGCTTGTGAGGACGACGAAGAAGGTCATTGATTGGAAGCAGGAAGAACCGCCAGAGATTACGGAAGACATCAACTTTGCATAAGCAAAAAGCCCACCTATGGTGGGCTTTTTTTATTGTAGGAGGCGTAGTAATTGGTCAATTCTGAAACCTACTGAGAACCTGATCGTTCTACCATAGTTGAGGAAGGGGTAGGCCGCTCTGACTTGAGAGATGCCACCTCTATCACTCATGGTTGAAACATCTCCCACCAGACTTCGCTTTGCC
>JACCDR011810527.1_pt1 | contig 26139 bp, 30 predicted proteins | sample 7446431 | NCBI WGS metagenome assembly JACCDR01 (sample SAMN15323443, study PRJNA562643) | freshwater metagenome | isolation source: river surface water | place: USA:Blue River Watershed | collected 2017-08-17 | reverse complement strand
CTGGCGACAACCGTCCGGACTGGATCGTCAAGGCAGAAATTTTCGATCAGAAGATCCGTGGTAAGTACAACATTCGCTGCGTATTGGACGATCGCAAGCAGGTCGTTGACATGTGGCGTAAGATGGGTTTGACGGTTGCCCAGGTCGCTGAAGGAGATTTCTGAGATGAAGAACTGCCCTAAATGCCAAAAAGGCTACGTTTCGATCGACCTCGTTCTTGAGGCTGAACCGACTTTCGAGGGATCTACTGAGTTTTACGCAAAGCAGAAGGCACGAGCCACCTGCACAGAGTGTGATCTCAACGGGATCGGTAGGCTGGAGAACGCCACCATGAGCGCGGATGGAAAGACCTTCACAGGAGGTCACTTCGTAGGAGAGAGAAATGGCTGAAAAAATCAGCGACCAGCTACGTGAGGACTTCGGATTTACTGGAGTGCTCGGTGGACCTGAGTACAAGGAATTTCCTGAGTGGAAGAAAAAAGTAGCTGACAACATTCTTGAGCTTGGCATGTCTTACCGCATCGCAAAGATCAACTTGATGACGGCTACAGACTTGTCGGATCAGTACAATCGTCAGATCAGAAAGTACCTAAATGGTACGATTTCTTCCATGCCGCTGTGGGCTAAGCCTGGCAACGCGAAGGAGCTTTTGCTCATGTTCGAGATGCTGAAGGCAGAAATCAGGCGTGCTATCAGGATCTATTCTGAAGGCTGATCAGAAGCCGATGATGTAGTATGAAGAGGCCGGAGTTTCCTCCGGCCTCATTACTTTGTTTTGGAGGACTCATGCTTGCACTGAAGTACAGGCCTATCAGCTTTGATCAGGTAATTGGTCAAAAATCTGTGTCTGTATTCCTCGCTCACATGACAGCTAAGAAAATTCTGCCTACCTTGATGGTTTTCGATGGCGTTCATGGCAGCGGTAAGACTTCCAGCGCCCGAATCATCGGAGCAGCTATGCACTGTGAGAACACCAACGCCCCTTGTGGCGAGTGCTTCTCCTGCAAGGATGTGTTTGACGGCATCAGCATGGCTGTGACAGAGATCGACGCAGCTTCGCACGGTAAAGTTGCCGACATGGAAATTCTCCGCTCTGAGCTGAACTATAGCAACGGAGCAAACGGAAGACTTGTGATTCTCGACGAAGCGCACGCTATCTCGCGCGAGGGATTCAAATCAATGCTCAAGACCTTCGAGGAAGCTCCGGAGGGTACCAAGTTCATCCTGGTCACGACCGAACCTCGTAAGATTCCTGAGACCATCATGAGTCGCGCCATGAGGTTCACATTCAACAAGGTTCCGATCCCTGAAATTTCTGCCAGGTTGAACCACATCAACACTGCTGAAAATTTGAATACGGAGCAGGATCTTCTGCTTCTGATCGCAGACAAGGCTAACGGCAGTGTCAGGGATGCAATCATGCTTCTTGACAAGCTGTCTCGCATCGGGATCAAGACCACTCAGGAGTACGCTGCTGTAACTGGAGACAGGGACCTTGGACCGCTGCTGCTGGAAGCAATGCTTGACGGCGGGTCGGCAAAGGCTATGAAGCTGGCTACGATGGAAGTTCAGGATTCCGGGGACGCTGAGGTGATTCCTGAGAGTCTGTCAAACCTCCTGAGAGACCTTCTGCTGCTGAAAGAAGGCATGCCCATCCAGCGCCAAGGGTCCGCTCTAGAAAGCCGTCAGAAGCTCTCTGAGAGGGTTTCCAAGGTGCAGATCATGAACGGCCTGAGAGTCCTCTGGGATCTGAAGACCAAGATGCAGCACTCCGAGGCATACTACGAGGTTTACCTGGCAGTAGCTATGATTTCGGAAGCCTTCTACACCGAGAAGGTGAGCGAAGCTCCGAAGCCAGCGGCTCAAATAGTGAAAAAGTTGTCTCTTGCGGAGATGGCTAATATTTAGTAGGGTGGGGGTTGTTGATACCCCACCCTTTTTCATGGAGAAAGACATGGCTTCTGAAGTACCGACCCCTCCATCGCTGGAAACATGGTTTCCGAGGTTCCTGACTTACATTCCCGGAAGGACTGTTCGACGTGGCTTCCCTGGATTCAAGGCTCACACGGGCCTGAACCACGCAAAGAACGCGATTGCTTCCGCAATCTCGTGCTACTCCTACCGCGCTGGATCTCCGCACAGGATGGTTATCTGGGAGTACAACATCCCGACCGCTAGCTGGGTCTTGATTTACGACATCGCGCCGGGTACTCTTGCCAGAGACTTGCCGTGGAGGAAGAATGACTGACCTGACGATCTTCGTCCCTAGTAGGGGACGCCCAAGAGCAGCTACATCCATGCAGGAAGTTTTTGAAACTTCCTGCATGGGCAACACCGAACTAATTTTTATCGTGTCTTCGGACGATGAGTACTTGCCTGACTACCTGGCGTTGCATCGTCTGAAGATTCTGCCGAAGGTTATCCAAGTGACTCCGGATAGGCGCGGCATGGCTTCTCCGTTGAATCTCGGATTTCAGGCCTGGTTCAACAACCCTCGAACTTTCCCTTCCTACGCTGTAGGCTTCATGGGCGACGATCATAGGCCACGTACACAGGGATGGGACCTGAAGTATCTTAACGCGCTGGCAGCCCTCTCAGGGCGCTGCAACAACCGCCGTAAGCCTGGCGTCGGCATGGTTTACGGTAACGACTTGCTTCAGGGCGAGAATCTGCCTACTCAGATCGCTATGACTACCACAATTCCGGCAACTCTGGGAAGGATGGTACCTAACGAGCTTTCTCACCTATACACGGACACGTACTGGCTGGAGCTTGGAAGGGCTCTTGGAAAACTTCAGTACCTTCCGGAAGTTATTGTGGAGCACATGCATCCTGGGGCAGGCAAGGCAGTAATCGATGAAGGCTACGAATTTTCCGGAAGTTTTTCTACGGATCTGGCCGATCGAAGCATATTCCAGGGAGTCGTTCAGGATGTTGTTATTCCTGAGGACGTAAGAAAGTTGCAGAGGTTGATGTGAAAAGAGAACTGGTTTTTACGGGATTTAACCGTCCCAACTACTTGCGAGAAGCTATCGCAAGTTGGAACCAGGCAGGAGGCATCCAAAACTGGGATGCCTCCTTTTCTCTTGAGCCTTCAGATGTAGAGCAGGAGATGCTGAAGACTTTTGAGGAGCTTGAGAGTAAAACTCTTACTGGCGAAGTGAATTCTACTCGCCTAGGAGTCCTGGTAAATCCCTTTGCTGCCATGAAAAGAAGCTTCGCACGAGGCTCAGATTTTTCCGTGCTGGCAGAGGACGACATCATCGTAAGCTCAGACATCCTCGAATACTTCGAGTGGGCCTCTGAGAAGTACAAGGAGGACGAAAGTGTTCTGGCTGTCTTGGCTTATTCTAGAATCACTAGTGAAAATGATCCTCAAGATAGAAGCGCTGTTGCGAGGACCAAAGTTTTTTGCCCGCTAGTCTGGGGGACCTGGAAAGATCGTTGGGAATTTCCTATCGAGCCTAATTGGGATCTTAACTACTCGTCAGGTAAGCCAGATGGTAGCGAAGCAGGTTGGGATTGGAATATGATGAGACTTGCTGTCAGGCGCGGAGAAGACTTCATCTATCCAACAGCCAGCAGATCGAACCACATAGGTCTGTACGGAGGAACACATACCTCGCCAGAAAGTTTCCCGGAGTCTCAGGCCTACACGTTCAGAAGTATTCATTACCGAGACGAAGAGTTCAAAGAAGTTTACGTTCGAGATTGGAAGTTAAATGACTTTTACCCCGGCTCCAATTGATCCTCCTGAAATCCACTCAGAGCTTTGGGAAGGATTTACAGGCGAGGTAGGCTGGGACATCGGCGCAAACGCTGGTCAGTCCCTTGGAGAGATGTCAGAGAGATTCGATACTGTCCTGACCTTCGAGCCTGCTGAGGAGTGCCTACCGACTCTGGAGGCTAATGCAGAGATGCTGAGAAACGTGACTGTACACCCAATCGCTCTTTCAAATTTTGACGGAGAGATCAACCTGGTTGACATTCCTGACAAGATCGATACGGGCCAGCTCGTCTCCTTCGAGGCGGAAGGAATGGAATACGACGCTCAGCAGGAAGGATACAAGCTACGTCCTGTCCGCGCCGTAAAGATTGATACATACCTTGAGACGATTGGATGGGCCAATGCGCCTGACTTCCTCAAGATTGACGTGGAAGGTCACGAGCTTAAGGTTCTGGAAGGTGCCATCCTGACTATCGAGCGTTACTTGCCGGACATGCTCATCGAAATCCACTCCAAGGCTCTCGGCGAGGAAATTATCGAGATGCTTGGAAACTTTGAGTACGATATCGAGATTGTTAGACATCCGCACTACACCTACCAGAGAGGACTTGAGCATATGCGAGAAGTTCATTTCTGGCTAAGGTGTCACAGCCCGCTATGAAAAAAGCCCCGCATTTGCGGGGCTTTTTTGGATCAGATACCGGCTGCTTCAAACCCGGCCATCAGGTCGTTCTTGAGCTGAAGCTTCAACTTCGGATCATCGATCTTGCTGAGAACCGAAATAATTACTCCAGTTACCTCACGAAGCAATTTATCCTTGTACTCCTGCTCCGTAGCCTTGTTGAGCTGCTTGTTAAACTGAGCAGTCATAGCCAGCCACCAAGTCTGGTGATCCTTCTGAGCGGCCACTGAGAGCGGATTAAGGATGCCCTGCTCCCTTGCCTTCATGACGATATAGTTAAGCGCAATACGCTCCATCAGAAGTGTCTGAATGGTGTTCATGGGAACGCCTTCGGACTCTCTACGCATCCTGGCTACGATGACTTCGTAAAGTCTGTGCAACCTTGCATCGTCAACTAGCTCCTGAGGGAGCGTGAAGGCTCCATCCAGCGAGTCAAGAAGCTGACTCTCGTCAAATTCCGGAAGATTCTCCGGATCAAAATTTTCAAAATCCATGTCACACCTCGTCAGATACGATCGGGCTGTAAGTACCCTCACGAGTTGGATCGACAATAACCGTCCTGTTGCCAGGAAGTTCCTGTAGCTCGTAGTAAAGTTCGCTCGGAACTACGTCCTGAGAAAGACGACCGTCACAGAAGACGTGATACCCGGCTCCGTTGGTCAGGAAGTCGTCAGCCATCTGAGAACAGATCTGACGATCACTGCGCTTGATGTAGTTGCGAAGCCACTGAGGCTTAATGCCCACTCTAGCCAACGCTAGCGCGAGATAATCCACGAAGCTATAGCGGATACCGCCCGGACGTTCTAGGCGCTTACGCGCGTACTGAACCAGGCTAGAGCGCTGCTCCTCCGTCAGGTTGACGAAGACGTATGCAACTTCTGAGCCATACTGTCGATCAAGAGGCTGAATACGAGAGCCATTAGGCATTGCCTCGGCTACTTCGTTGTTGTCAAGGACAACAAAAACGTGCGAAAACTTTCCCGGCTTGCCGGTAATGAACTGGCCGAGAGACACCCACCAGCCGATGAGTCCACCGATCTTGGTAAATCCGATGTCTCCGGGGCGGAGTCCAAGGTCGAGAACAGACATTTTCCCTCCAAATAAAAAAAGCACTTACCGCTAATACCAACGGTAAGTGCCTACCTGGAAGAAGTTACCAAGCGATGTCCTTCTCTTCGCGAAGCTCCTTGATTATCTGAAGAGCCCTTGAAGTAATTTTTTCAAATTCGTCGGCAGTGAAAGATCCGTCTTCATCGATAGCGTCTTCGACGTGAGACTCAGCTCCGTTGAGAACGAGAGTCCAAGCTTCTCGCTCTGTGTCGACTTCGACGGATTCCTGTCGTGCGGCGAAGGATTCCACGGTTTGAACCATGAGAGATTGACTTCCTCTCCCGCTTTGCGCGGAATGATGTGGTAGTGGAGATGGAAGACAGTCTGTGCTGCCGCACCTCCGAGATTGGTGTGGATGTGACTCGGAGGCTGAGCAATGGAGGCTGCCCTACGCATAACTTTAGCAGCCAGGTCCGGGTCGTCGTTAGCATCCTGAATATGCCTCTTAGGGATCACGAGCATGTGACCCGGCACCTTGGGACGGATGTCGTGGATAGCCAGAGCATCCGGCCACTCTTCCACAATCTTTGCCGGAGACTTCCCGGCAACAATATCGCAAAAGACACAGGGTCTCGTGTTCGTCATCGTCGTCATGCCCAAAACAGTACCAGCCTTCGGCGGAGATGTCAACCGGACGGTCGGCCCTGGCTCAACTCATCGTGCCTAGCTTGTTGCGGAGCTTCGCTCCTTAATCCGTGGCAGGGTTGAGTGCTTGCTTACTGAAAGTTACGCGAGACGATCGTAGATCGGCTTGCCTAACCCTCTGTAAGAGTTCTATAGAATAGGTATTCTTACTTTAGGTATTCTTATTAGTCTCCGGGATGTAGATACCGGAGTACACCGGGATGTAGATACCGGAGGGCTCTGAGCAGGGAATCTTTGTTTAGCTGGTTACCTACAGTAGTATAGGTACGTAGCTCACTCTTCTGTGTTGCGGAGAGGTAGGAGACCGCAACCTCCTACCTCTCATCAGAGGTGAGCTTAGACAAGAAGAGAGTTACCTAATGACTAATTCTACCACGGAGAAGCTATCTCCGGGGACTGCCATGATTCCTCCAGGGGTACAAAAGGCAGTAGCGGCAGGTGAAATTACTATGTCAAGTTACTATGTCTACGGTACAATGAGAGGATTGTGGGGAGGATTTCCAAAAATCTTTGCCAAGCAGTCTACCATTGCGGAAAAGTGCGGATTGAAAGAAGACACCGTACGTAAGTGTTTAGCTCAGCTCAAGAAGACGGGTTGGATTCTCTCTGAGAGGCAGCATATTTCTCACGGGAATAACCGTTACTGGATTTGCGATGAGCCTTTCAAGAAGAGATCTGGAGAGTAGAGATGATAAATCTTTCTGAGAAGCGTAGAGAGATGGACGAGTCCGGAGAATATGGAGTTATCATCGGAGGCCCGCTTGAGATCTTAGATGATTGGGATCTTAACAAGCATCAGACCGGGAAAATTTCAGATAAAAGCTTGATTATTTACTGCTACGCAGTAAATATGCTGAGGCTGAACATGCCAGTTAACAAGAAGACTGTCTCAGAAGTTACAGGATGGCCGGAAGGTGCGGTAGTTAGGTGCCTAAATCAGCTTAAATCTGTAGGCATGCTAAAGGATAGACAGTCTAGTGAAGAGTAGGCAACAGAGAAACCCTCCGATTAAGTAATAAAAGTACGCCACTTAATCGGAGGGTTTTACCATGTCTGGAACCGAGGCTCAGGAGCTTGAGCTGATTTTTGAGCTTTCTAAGGCTCACTCCCTGGCTAAGGTGCCAGGAAAGAACAACTGGGTAGAGCACGCAGATGATAACGGACTGCCTGACTACATTGGCAGGATCGCTAAGGCTGTTGAGCGCTCAGGTAAGTCAACCAGCGCAGCTATTGCCATCGCAATTTCTCGCGTAAAAAAGTGGGCTGCTGGTAGGGATGGCGTAGACGCCGATACTCAGGCTAAGGCTTCAAAGGCTCTAGCGGCGTGGGAAGCGCTGAAGGCCAAGAGCGGTAAGAAGTCTAAGAAGGTTGGTCTTACCAATTCTGCTGGACAGATGGTTCAGGTTATGAGCCCCGTTGAGGTTCTTTCCTTGTCCGTGGCTTACAGCCTTGATGGCGTACGTAAGCAATTTGAGGATCATGTACGCAGGGCCAGGGATGCTCACTATAAGGCGACTGGCAGTTACAGCGACAGTCCGAGAAGTTACATGTGGGCTAAGGAAGTATGGACAGACAAGATTATTGCGAAGGGAGATCACGGTGAAGGTGCTACGACGTATCGTATCAACTACAGTATTGACAAGTCTGGTAAAGCGACTTTTGGAACGCCTGAAGAGGTCCAAGTAAAGTATGTCAGTGTTAAGCAACTGGCTGAGTCTGAGGGCGATATTGCTCTTAGCGCCAGCAATGTGGAAGACCTTCTTGCATGGGATCAGAGAATTTCTCAGGCTGAGGCAGGTAAGGTAGCCCGCGTTATTACAGAAAAGTTGAGCAAGTGAGCGATCTTTCAAGACTGTTGGGAGAGGCTAGCCTGGATCGTACGATTGACAACGATCTAGACGACCTTTTCGACGAGATTCCTCCGCCCCTAGATGTTTTTGTCTCTGACAGAAAGTATCTAGGGGCTGCTCTTGGTACCACTTTTGAGTTGAGCCCTATCCAGTACGACTTGGTTAGGCATATCGAGCAGGTGTATTTCCCTGAGACGATTAAGCTCCTCGCAGATACAGAGGTAAAAAAAGAGCGCCTGGTAGTAGGCTCTTTCGCGACCTACCGCGAGAAGCCTTATTGGGCTGAGCATATCCGAATGACTAACAAGCTTACAGCTATGTGGGGAAAGGGTGCAGGAAAGGACAACACAGTACGTATTGCTACGCTTCGTGTAATTAACCTTCTGCTCAGTCTTAGATCTCCGCAGTTGTACTACAACATGCCAGACGCTGACTCTATTCACACCTTGAACGTTGCTACTAACGCACGTCAGGCCATGCTCGCATTCTTCGATCCGATCAAGCGAGCTGTAAAAAAGGGCTGGTTCGAGGACAAGTGTAATCCGACCATGAATCAGGTCGAGTTTGACAAAAACGTCCTTGCGATCTCTGGACACTCTGACGCCGAAAGCCAGGAAGGTCTTAACCTTCTTTTGGGCATCGCTGACGAGATCGACGGTTTTCCGTCTGTTAATGATGGTCGTAGCAAGAAGGGTGGAGGAGCCCCTATCAACTCGGCTGAGAACATCATGAACATGATGGACTCTTCGGCATCAACGCGTTTCCCGGATATTTACAAGCTGGTAGCCATCTCCTATCCAAGATATCTAGGCTCTCCGATCATGACTCTGATCAAGGAGGGCAAGGAGTCCTTGAAGGAGGATGGTCAGGATTCTCCGTACTACTCGTCCGGACCCTACGCGACGTGGGAAGTTAACCCTCGTGTGTCTGGACCTGAAAAATTTGCCAGCCAGTACAAAAAAGATCCTATCGAAGCTGCTGCCAAGTACGAGTGCAAGCCTGCTAGGGCCATCAATCCATACTTCAGGAACGAGGACGCGGTTAAGGCATCGTTCTTCCCTGTGGAGCAGGAGCCGATTACGATCACGTACGTACGTGATGGAGAGTCCTGGAAGCCTGAGTACACTTTTGCCGACAACTTTGTACCTATCCACGGAGCTAGGTATGCGATGCATGGCGACCTTGCGCACACTGGCGACCGCGCTGGTATTTCCATGGCTCACGTTGTCTACCAGGAAGAATTCGACGACATCATCCACGATGAGGACGGTGCAGAGATTCAGGTACGCGAAATGCGTCCGAACGTCAAGATTGACTTCTGCATCTCTTTCGAGGCCGACATTACTTCAGCGCCTCCTCGTGAAATTCAGATTCGTTGGGCAAGGCAGCTTTGTTTTGAGCTGATCAAGCGAGGCTTCAACATTCAGAGGTTCACGTTCGATGGATTCCAGTCTCTCGACTCCATGCAAATTTTGGAGGACAGAGGCATTGAGTCGGAAAGAGTTTCTACGGACAGGTCGGCAGAGCCGTGGAGAAACTTGAAGGACTTGATTCACGATGGACGTATCTGGATTCCAGAACGCAAGCTTGTGATGAACGAACTTCTCAGTCTTAACCAGCTTCCTAACGGTAAGGTCGATCACCCTATCTCCGGATCTAAGGACGAGGCAGACGCTCTTGCTTGTGCTGCTCTCGGAGCCGTATTCCTTGGAGGAGAGGAAGACCCTCACGGCGGAGAAGCCAGGTATGAAGAATTTGAAATTTTGGTCGGTAATAAAGTTGACAAATTTGCGGGCTACGAATTTATTGATACGTACTACGAGCCGCCTGCCGATTTTTAAATTGTTGAAGGAGGTTAGGTATGTCTGAGAACTACGAGTCGTCTCTGCCTGGCGGCGAGGAAATTATAGAATTGGCAGCTAAAGACATGATTACGAACATGTCTATTCCTCACCCTGAGCTTGAGGCAGAGGTAGGTCACAGTTTTTACCTGCCCTTCCTACAAGAGTTCAAAAATTCTTGGGAAATTCCTAGGGAAGAGGATGTCTCTGTAAAAAAGCTTGTGGCTATGCGCCAGTCGGACGGTCAGGCTCAAGCTCTTTACAGGCTCATCACCAGGCCTATTCAGGCTGCCCTTAAGGCTTCTACTTTCGTGCCTTCGGACTTGTATCCGGATGGAACTAAGGAAGCTGAGTTCGTTGAGAAGATGTTCACTCTTCCAGCCTCTAATGGCGGAATGACGACATCGTTCCCGCTGGTTATCTCGCAGATGCTTAGAGCCATCTTTGATGGCTTCGCTCCATTCGAGCTTGTTTACCAGAGACCGACTTCCGGCCCGTTGAAGGGTAAGTACACGCTCAAGAAGATTGCGTACCGTCCTGCTGAGACCATCAAGTTCCTCATCGATAAGAAGGGAAATTTTGATGGCTTCCGTCAGCAGACATATTTTAACGGCGAGTTGATTGACGTTAAAATTTCTAAGGATGACGCAATCTATTACACAGCGAACGAGGACGAGAGGCCGTTTTACGGTCAGTCTTACTTTAAGGCTGCATTCTACCACTACGACAAGAAGTCAAAGCTTTACTGGCTGCTTCACGTTGCTGCTCAGCGTGCAGCTATGGGCACGCGCGTAGGAACTATTCCTAAGAACGCCAACGTGACTGAGAAGAACCGATTCCTCAAGGCTCTTGCGGATGTAGGTCTTGCTCAGTACATCGCTGTGCCTGAGGGGTACGAGGTTGAAAGTCTTAAGGAAGCTGGATCATTTGACTTCCTTCAGTACATCAATCATCACAATTCTCAGATGTCTAAGTCCATCCTTGCTCCGTTCTTTGATACAGAGCAGGGCAGTGGCGGAGATTCTAGCCTTGTGGACTTCGGTAAGCAGGATGACTCCTTGTTCATGTTGATGCTTAACACCATCATGCGCGAAGTCGCTGATGTGATCAATGATCAGATCATTCCAAGATTTATTGACTGGAACTTTGCTTCAGGTAAGTACCCACGATTCCAGTGGGGTCCTCTTACTGACGAGCAGAAGAACGCTATGCGTGCAACCTTCGACAAGCTTGCTACCGCAGGTCAGACCCTTACTATTTCGCCAGAATTCGTTTGGGAGCTTGAGAAGCAGATGGCTGAAGAGCTTGGTTTGGAAATCGACTGGGAGCCTATTGAGGCTGACCGCGTTGTGCAGAAGGAGCTTGCTCTTCAGGCACAGATGCAGCAGATGGCCGCTATGGCACCTCAGGCTGATCCTAACGCTCCAGATCCGATGATGGAGGGTACTGGTACCCCTGTCGGTCTTCCGGCCGCAGCGTTGCCTGAGGGCTTTTCTTTGACTGCCGTAATGCCAGGCATGGTCGAGCTGGCTAGGAAGGTATCTTCGGACCTAGGTGTACAGAGATACAACAAGCCAATAGGGTCTCCTATTACACAAGGAATGCCTGGTGCGCCAGCAGCTACTCCGGCTGCTCCGCCTCAAGGCCAGACTGCATCCTTTAATCCTGGCACTCCTCCCGCAGGAGGTGCTGGAGTTATGATGGTGTTGAGACATCCTCACCACGAAGGTGCCAAGGTTCTTGTTTACGGAGATGGAACTGTAGCTGTCCAGGATGCCGCAGGAAATATGTCCAGAAGGCAGCAGTACGATCCTTCAGAATTTGTGGCCGCAGGGTGGGGCTTGCCGGATAAAGAGGAGATCAAGGATGACTCCGCCAAGCCAAAAAAGAAGTGACGAAGTATTTGTTTTCCACTACAGGGACGGGACTTTTGAGTTGGTCCCTGTAGTGAGTAAAAAAAGTGAAGAGTCTGGAATCCTAAAAAATTTTATTGGCAGACTCAGAAAATTCGGCTTAATGAAAAGTTCGACTTCTGCCGATAAATTAGGAGACTAGTAAGGAGATTGTGGTGGACGAGCAGACATTGAGCCTCATTGAGGCATTAGCGAAATTGCGTGCTTCTAGCGAGGATCTTGATGAGATTAAGCTCGCCCAGAAGAAAGTGCGTACGCCTGAAGGTGTCAAGAAGTATGATCAGCCTATTGGAACTGTGATTACCAAGGACATGATTGAGCAGGCTGCTAAGAAGGCGGCTTCTGCTGCTACTGAGAGCCTTAAGTCTAATGTGGCTCCGAAGAGCAATTCCGGCTCTTCGTCTAGCTCTTCAGCTAACGCACCGTCTACTACCACGCCAAAGCCCTCTCTCGGATCTACTTCGACTAAGGAAACTGGCGTACCTGGAAACCAGACCAGTGCTGACATCAATAACTTTTTTGTGTCCAGCTACGTAAATAATCCTTCAAAGGCTACTGTCGGCTGGGTTGAAAAGGTTGATGGTAACTGGTACAAGCAGACCTACGAGAATGGCAAAATCACTTCTGAGGTGCCTCTCGACGACAGTCAGATCAATGCTCTTGTCGAGATGGAGAAGAAGGGTCTGGTCTACACAGGTCACATCAGTGATCCGGAACCAGAGACCAAGGAGCAGAAGACCGTAGGAAAGCTTAAGGAAGCTTTTGATAGCGGAAAGACTGCTGACGATCCGGGCGTACAGAAACTCCTGGGATCGTTCAAGCCTAAGGAAACTGCACCTAAGCCAGAAGAGGCCAAGGAAAGCGGAACAGCTAAGACTGATTCCGCGCCTTCTGCTGCTCCTAAGACTTCCGAGAAGACCGTCAAGATTAACGGTAAGGATGTCAAGGTAGGAAGATACTCTCGTCCGAAGGGCTTTGCTAAGGCCTTCCTCATCGTTCACGAAGACGGAACGGTTGAGTACGAGAACAAGACTGGCGCTCGTAAGAAAATTTCTCACAACGCTTTCGACAAGCACCAGGAACTTGGCATGACTAAGTTCCTGACCTCGGACACTGGTGCGATCAAGAAGGATCAGCACTTCGAGGACGGAAAACTTGTCAACGATAAGGCTAGCGAGGCAGCTCCTACCGCTGCTAAGGTAGAGCCTATGAAGACGCCAACTGCTGAGCCGAAGAGTGCTCCTGCTGCTGAAAAGCCAGCTCAGGAGGCTCCTAAGACTGTACCTGGTGGGTCTTCCCTCAAGCCTGAGACTCAGACGAAGATCAAGTTTGAGAACCTTGACGAGCCTAAGAAGGAGGCTCCGAAGGCGGAAGCTCCTACGGAAAACAAGGACTCTGAGTCAGGTACCGTGAAGATCGGTAACTTGACTGTGAAGCCTGGTCGCTACTCCCGCCCTAAGGGATTCGCCAAGGCCTTCCTCATCGTGCACAAGGATGGCACGGTTGAGTATGAAAACAAGAAGGGCGAGCGCAAGAAGATCGGTCCTAAGTCTTTCGAGGGCCATTGGAACCTGGGAATGAACAAGTTCCTCACTTCTCAGACGCGACCTCTTAAGAAGGATGAAGCTTACGAAAACGGTAAGCTGGTTAACGCTGGTAAGGACGAAGATACAGCTCCTAAGACCGAGCAGGCATCTCAGCCTAGCGCGGCAATTCAGGCTGCTCAGAAGGCAGCGGAGGAGCTTAAGGCTAAGCAGGATGCAGCCAAGAAGGCAGAAGAAGAGAAGGCTGCTCAGGAAGCCAAGGCTAAGAAGGACGCTGAGGAAAAGGCCGCAGCGGAGAAGAAGGCTGCCGAAGAGAAGGCGGCTCAAGAGGCCAAGGCTGCTGCTGAGAAGAAGGCAGCGGAAGAAAAGGCTGCCGCTGAAGCTGCTGCTAAGAAGGTTGAGACTGTAAAGATCACCCTAAAGAACAGCCTTGGTGAGCAGGGTACTTATGACATTCCTAAGGATGCAGAAATTTATGTTCCTACAACCCAGCAGGGTATGGATCATCCTTCGGTAATTTACTACCCTAACGGGGATGGTACCTACACTAAGGTTGGAACCAAGACTGGTATCAAGACCGCTATTACCAGCAGCGTAGAGCAGTTCCTTGCGGATGACGCGATCCAGAAGTGGGTTAAGGACTCTGAAAAGAAGCCAGAGAAGGGCTTTTTCAAGGTAAAGGCCAATTCGGATGATCCCGGCCATGACTTCCCTGACGGAACAATCATTTATGTCAGCGACTCTAAGCAGGGCAAGGACACTGCCGGTGTTTACTACGCTCTTCAGCCTGACGGAAAGCTTTTCCGATACTCTGGCCTTTCAGGCCTAGTAGAAAAGACTGGTCCTGTTAAGGACCAGCTTCTTAAGGACTTGAAGGAGTACGACTACAAGCCTTGGGACAAGTACCACAAGAATGGCAAGGTTGAGGATACTTCCAAGGCTGGAATGTTCTACGTCCTTATCGGTGACAAGCCTGTGCACCCAGTTCCTGCCGGTACTAAGGTTTACAAGCTCGGATTCCTTGAGGATTCTGAGGTTAAGGCCAAGTACTACAAGGACGACTCAGGTTCTTGGCACGTAGTTTCAGCGACGGGTGAGTACAAGGCCAACTCTGCCATGTCTCAGCAACTTGACTCTATGGACTCTAATGGAGGTCTTGTAGAGGACACTAAGTCTCCTGATGAGGGCAAGGCTTATGTAGCTAGCGTAGTCAGCACTCAGACTCAGGCCGAGAAGGCTGTAGAAACTTCTGAAGTTTCTACTCCTGTGGCTAGCGCCACTGAGGTGAAGTCTGTTAAAATTTCTGGCATGGACATTAAGCCAGGTAAATACTCGATCGGTAAGGCCTTTGCCAAGGCCTTCCTCATCGTGCACCCTGACGGCACGGCTGAGTATATGAACAAGTCTGGTCAGACCAAGAAGCTTACTCCTGCTGCGTTCAAGAAGAACTGGGACGCTGGCATGAACAAGTACGCTGGTCCGCTTGAGGGCGCGAAGGGTCCAGCACAGTCTGAGGCTGCTCCTGTTAAGACGAGTGGTCTGAAGCCTGGTGTCTACACTTCTAAGGCTTTCGGCGTAACTTTTGACGAGTCCAAGCTGGCTACTATGGAGGTAATGGAGGACGGATCTTCGATCTTCAAGATCAGTGGAACTACCGTTCCTCTTAACCCTGAGCAGACCATGGACACGCTGAACCACGGCAATGTTATGGACGAGTTCGGAAACTCTGTGGTTCTTCCCAACGGAGCAAAGCCGAAGGAATTCCACCTTTTCGGTAGCACTAAGGGAATTACTCTTGAGCAGCTAGTTGAGCTTCGTGACAAAGTTGTTAAGGCGGAGCTTGGAGTTCTTTCTGCCCTTAAGCAGTACGCGGACAGTGTTAGCGTTAAGCACATGCTTGCCTACTCGGACAAGTACTTTCCTAACACTCCGGACTCTAACAAGAAGTCGCTGGTCAAGGCTATTGACGACATTATTGAGACGCTTGGAAACAAGCAGGCTGAGAAGCCTTCTCTTGCCGATGCTCCAACGTCATCAAAGGCTGGATTTAAGCAGGACGCTAACGGAAACTTCATCAAGCCTGTAGTTATGACTGCGTACGAGCAGAGTGATTTCCACTATCTTGCTCCTGCTGTTAAGAATGATCTGATCAAGAAGATTTCTGAGGCTGTCGGTGGTAAGGTTGCCTCTGCTCCGAGCAAGCTGGGCTCCTACGCAAAGTCTGACTGGGTGCAGGCGTTCCATAAGGGCGATTTCAAGACTATGTACGACCTTGAAAACAACGCCGGAATGAAAATGGACCCTGATCACCCCGGCGCACCAGCTAACAAGGATACTCACAAGATTTCTTGGGCTCCCGCCGTAGCTGGTGAGCTTCCTGCTGGAAAGATTCCGCCAGGCGAGTGGACTTGGTATGCCTACAGCATGTCAGATCAGGAAATTGATAACTACCTGATCGCTGCTAACGCTGGCTACCCCGCTCAGATGAGTGAGACCCACAAGAAGTACTGGGTTAAGTACCACATGGATGGTAACCAGCAGAAGGTTGACAGCTACAGCTTGGCAGCCAAGAAGTACGCTGAGGACTATCCTGGTCAGAACAAGACCAATCCTCCGGTGTGGACGGATAATGTTGAGGTCAAGTACGCCTACACGGAGTACTACGAGGCAGGTCAGCAGGCAGACTACTGGCCGGAGGAGGCTCTTAGCAGCTACCTGAAGAAGTTCCCAGAAATTTCTGAGGGTAAGTCTGTAAGCAACCCTTACAACTTCATCAAGAAGATCGATAACCACGTCGCTACGGCAAAGGCTGAGGCGGCTGCTAAGGCTGCCGCAGAGTACGCCGAGATGATGAAGCCTAAGTTCTCTAAGGTTCCCGGCCAGAACGTTTCTGGCGGTCACCACGAGGCTATGGTTCTTATCGACCAGCACGGACAGAAGTGGGTTTACAAGCCTCGTGACCAGAAGGATATTTTCCTTGCTGACATCGAGCAGGCGTCTCACGACCTTGCTAAGGCTTGGGGATTCAAGACTGCCAAGTCGTTCATTACGGACTTCGACAACCGTTCGGGCCACGTTCAGCAGATGTTTGATGCTGAGAAGGACCTTAGCGGCGTAGATGTTTCGACGCTGAACACGTCTCAGCTTCAGGATCTTGCCAAGGAACACCTCCTTGACTGGGCTCTGGACAACGATGATTCTTGGGGCGCTAACCTTCTGATGCTTAAGAACGGAAGCATCGTAGGTATCGATAAGGGTCGCGCTTTCGTCGGAATCGGCCACTGGAATGGTCTTTCGGGAGATTCCAGCGCTCACGTTCACATGCCTCTGGTTTACACCAGCATGTATGACGCTATCGCGAGCAAGAAAATTTCTCAGGAGGACGCTAACGCTGCGTACTTCGCCGCTATCAAGCAGGCGCGCAAGATGGAGAAGCTTTCTGACGCGCGCATGGAAGAAATTCTTGAGGAAGGTTTCAAGAACCGTAAGAACTGGACCATTGGTGGCGGTCCTTCTAACAAGGAAGACGCAATCAAGGCAGCTATTGCCCGTAAGAACAACCTTGTCAACGACATGGAAACTCTTTGGGGCAATGTTTTCAAGAAGGCTGGCTACGACAAGCCTGAGGCTCCTACCAATGTGGTTACTAACCAGATTGATCAGGATCTTCACCTTGGAATTACTCCTGCTGCCCTTGAGCAGGCCAAGGAGAACAAGTCTTACGGTATCTCCGTGTTCATGGCAGGACCGGAAATTGAGGACGCCAACCTTCACCTCTTCGCTACGAAGGACAAGAATGGCGTAGAGATGCTTAACGGTGAGATGAAGATCCGTGAAAGCAGCTCAGCCTTCAAGAAGGTTGAGAAGTGGCTCAAGGATAAGGCGGTTACCATCGGTAACGCCTACGGATTCACGCCTACTCCGATGAAGCCAGTTCTTCCTAACGAGCAGGACTATTACGACAAAATTATTGGTGGCGTTAAGACAATTTCTACGCACGCGCTTGATGGTCAGTACAATGCTGACAAGCTGAACGGAATGAGCTGGGTCAAGAACACTCTTCAGAATTACGTCAACGATTATGATTCTAAGATGGCTGACGAAGTTACTCAGGCCGACCTTGTTAAGCAGTACAAGGACCCTAAGGCGTTCCTTGAGATGGCTCAGACTTACCTTGGCTACATCGCTAAGGCTGAGAAGCACAAGGCAGAGGGCACTAAGAGCGCTCCTGGCGAGTTTTCTCAGTACGTCTGGACTCCTCCGAAGGAGGAAGAGCCTGAGGTAGCTCCTAACGCTCCTGAGGTGAAGGTAGAGCTTCGCTCTGCTTCCAGCCCTAAGGCCGTTACCAACGGTATTCCTAAGCTGGAAGACGACGGATCTCTTCAGCACCACTACGGCTACACGACTGACGGTAACCCTGGAAGCATGTACTTGGTTACTCTCCCTACAGGAGAGACCATTGAGTTCCGTGGAAACACTACGGGCACTCCGGCCGCTTCTAAGGGTCTTACTCGATTTACCATGCCTGCTGGTGCTGATGAGGCTGCTTCTCTTGAGCGTATTCGCGCTCAGATGGCAGTTATGGGTCTGGAAATGAACGACGCTACCGAGGACGACTTGGAGCTGTTCTACTGGCGTCACCTAGCCGGTATCATGGACGACCGCGCGGACTCTAAGAAGGTGCCTGAGGAGAAGACGGCATCTTCGTCTAAGTACAAGAAGTTCCAGGACGCAAAGCCGATTGAAACTGCAAAGATGTCTGCTCAGGAGGAGCTTGAGGCCTGGAAGGATGCCTTTGCCAACATTACTTCTCGCGAGCAGATCGACGAGTTTGTTGGTCAGGGGGGCCACCTGCCTAAGTTCGGAAAGTTCCACCCAGGAGATCCCGAGAAGTACTCAGGACTTCCTTACTGGGAGCGTTTCGATGTAACTGACGATATGTGGCAGTCCAAGGAATTGCTTGGTGGTTCTTTCTACACCAATGAGGCAGCGAAGTATGTTGCCAACACTGGTGGAATGTTCGCTACGGAGACTCGACTTCGTACCCTTGGAATGTGGCAGGACAACATGTCTTCCACCTCTGACATGGGTCATGGATCTTCTCAGTTCGTGTTCATTCGTCAGAATCAGGAAGTTAAGCCTAGCTCGGCTGATTACAACTTGATGAGTATTTACTACTCGCCACACATCCTTAAGCGTACTCATAACTACGCATTCGCCGGAGACCTTTTCGGTGAAATGAAGAGCAAGAGTACTCAGGCGCACTTTGACTTTGACAAGTTGACCAGCCACAAGAGTGGCGGAAACGAGATCATGGTCAAGAACGCAGTTTCGCTTCTCGACGATATTGAGATCATCACCTTCGTCGATGCTGCAATGCGCGACCAGGTTATCAAGCAGTACAAGGCAATGGGCATCGATGAAATTCGCGGAGTGCCTGTCGAGAAGCGCTTTGTGATGCGTAATAAGAGTGATGTTCTAGAAGCTCAGAAGGCGGCAAAGGAGGCTTGGAAGAAATGAGTCCAGCCACTACAGCCGACAAATGGAAGTCAAAAATTAATAGGGATTTTCCCAATGGTCTACTGATGGTATGGAAGGGCTCCGAGCAATCGGAGTCCGCTCCCCTTTACCGAATTTGGAAGGTAGACGTGGTAGGGATGGAAGGCCTTGACCCAGTGGTCGAGCTTCGAGTTTTTGACGTACCTAAGACGTTTGTTGGCAAGATAGTTTCTTACAATAAGGTACAGGATCAGCCTCTGATGGTAGAGGTCAAGTTTGAGGATATGGATACTTCGATGGTCTGGAGTGGAAATATTTCTCCCGAGCTAGCTGAAATTTTCAAGGCAGGACCGGTAGCGATATGACAGTTCTGATTCACATCACCTCACAAGGCCCCGTTGGCGCTTGGCGTGTTGTTCATGGCGGGCTAGAGAGCTACTACTCGGTACAGGCAGCCACGCAGGATGCGGAGGCTGCCGAAGCCATTCTCAGCCTAAAGAGTAACGACCTTTCGTGGAACGTGTGGTTCGACCGTTTGGTGGATAGATCACCGTACTTTTTGAAGTTCGTTAAATTTGAGGCTCCGGCTTCAGAAGCGCTTGGCGATACCTATGAGCGCTTTCTGCTAGAGACTATGCAGTAACGGCCGATTAAAGTATTAGTTACCCTTTCAAAGGAGATGTTTCGATGAGTGAATTTGTTATCGTGCCATCTGACGGCGAGGGCTATGTCGAACTTTCTCGTACCAAGAGTGGGCGACTTTTTCGTAAGCATATCCTGAACAAGGGAAAGCTTCACCACCCAGCTATGCCTGGCGTGGAAATTGAGGTAGACGACAAGTTTGTAGCTACCCTCACGAAGAATTTCCAAGATGGCGTTTGCGACATTGTTCAAGTTCCAGTAGCCAACGACAAGAACGAGCACACAGAAGACCCAACTCGCAATATCGGTGAAGTTATCGGTATTGAGGAGGACAAGGGCAAGGTGTATGCACTTGTCGATGTCAGAGACGGAACTAGCGCCGATAAGCTAGGCAAGACCATGCTTGGTGCATCTGCAATGATGCACTTGAATTACACAAATACAAAAACCGGCAAGAAGGTAGGTCCAACACTTCTTCATATGTGCGTTACCAATAGACCGTATGTTACAGGTCTAGAGGATTATGAAGAGATTGTTGCAGCTACAGCCGATAATTCTGGTGAAGCGGTTCTATTGACAGGGCCGACACTTAAGGAGAATGACGAAATGCAGACGCTTGAAGAGATGCTAGATACTCTGAAGGATGAGCACGGCATTGATGTTCTCGATCTTCAGAAGAAGGTTGAGGCTGGTGAAGCTGCTGCAAAGCTGTCGAACACCCTGGCAGAGGCCCTTACGGCATCGGGAGTTGTGAAGCTTTCAGCAGGAGAATCTGTCAGCCCTGACAGAATCATCGACGCTGTTTCTGAAATGGCTACCGGCTACGTTTCAATGAGCAACCGTATCGCCGAGGTAGAGAAGGTAGCTACTGAGGCCAAGGTAGACGCGCTAGTTACTGAGGGAAGAATTCTTCCTCACCAGCGTGACGCAATGGTTGAGCTTAGTGCCACTAACCCAGACCTGTTCGAGAAGCTTGTCCCAGCAGAGGCTCTTGTGAACCTTAGCAATGAGCAGGGCACTGGCGAGGCTCCCGGAGCTTCTGACAATGCTGCCACCAATGTAGACGAAGCAATTAGCCGTTACCTAGAGATGGCTAAGTGACCTAGAATTCGGAACCTCCGGATCAAATAAGTTATAGGAAAGGCGAGATCGATGGCTTACGAAAAGATCCCCGTTCCGGGTTTTACGAGTCCAAACGACACCTTCGTTGACCAGGAACTTCTTTACTCTTACGCTGGTTTCACCCAGAAGGGTGTGACAATTGCAGGCGGACAGGGTATTCTTCCAATCGGAACTGTCCTTGGTAGGAAGACTTCGGACAAGAAGTACTACGTTTACAACAACGGCGCATCTAACGGTGTTGAAGTTGCTCGTGGCGTTCTTCGTCGTCCAGTAGATACCTCCAAGGGTGACCAGCTCGGAAATATTGTTATCCAGGGAATCCTGAAGAATAACCTTGTTTCCGGCGCTGACGCTGCTGCTCTGGTAGACCTTAACGCTCGCCAGGACACAGTTCTGAACACCTTCACGTTCTGATCTAGCTAAAAGAAGCCCCTCTTCGGAGGGGCTTCTTTGCTTAAGATTAACTTAACTGCTGCTTAGCAGTAATACATAATGTCGGCATACCCCTTTATTAACGGGGTTCTTAGCAACATGCGCCGATAGGGATTAAAGAATACATAGACATTAGACCAGCCAGTTTAGCCAATCAGGCGGTGCAGGTCGGGCTCATTGAGTCGATGCTTTTTATAGGGCAACATATTTAGGGAGCCAAGAGCTATGCCTGATATTCCACTATTGGAGCCCGTCGTACTTCGCGGTCTTGTCGAGAAGCTTACGGCTCCTGAGAACCTAGTGATGCTGAACCGTATTCAGCGCACCCCATGGCCTTACCCATCTGCTACTTGGGACGTAATTAAGGGTTCGCGTCAGGTTGCAAAGCCTAACGTACCGAACTCTGAGGCCCACATTGTTCCTCGTCTTGGCCGTTCGCAGGAAAGTGCTGCGTTCGTATACCTTCGTGAGAAGAAGGTTTTCGAGCCTACCACTCTGCACTGGCTTCGTACTCCAGGTGAGCTAGCTGCTAGAAACGCTGAGAAAGCTGTCATGCGTGAGATCACCGATCTCAACCAGCGCTTTGACAACTTTGCTGAGTGGACAATTTGGCAGTCGCTTACAGGTACTCTTACCTTCGATTTCCCTGACGTTCAGGCTTCGGTAGACTACAAGCTTCCAGCTAGCCACAAGCTTACTGGTTTCACTTGGCACACCGACCAGCCAGCCGCTATTGTGGATGACATCCGCGCCATGAAGCGTCTTATCCGCAGGGATGGTCGTGTAGAGGCTCGTGAGGCTTGGGCTTCCGAGAAGGTAATGAGCTACATTTTCAACAGCTTCACCAACGCTGGTGCTTCTAACTTCCCAGTTGCGTCTCTCATGAGCGACAGGATGAAGGATGAGTACTTCCGCACTGGAAGCCTTGTTGGATTCATGGGCGTAACTTGGAACCTTGTCGAGCACGTTTATGACGACGACAACGGCAACCAGGTTAACTTCCTTAACGAAGAGTCTCTGATCTTCGGTAACCTTACCGACCAGCGTCCGATCGAGCTTATCGAAGGCCCAACGGCTGACGACGAGGCTCCATCGAACTACACTGGCAAGTTCAGCAAGACTTGGAAGGAAAAGGACCCAAGTGCAAGGCAATATTTGCTGGAGTGGCATATGCTACCAGTAATTACTCGTCCTGAGCAATTTGTGTATGTGGCCGATGTCAGCACTGGTTCTTGATAGGTGACAACAGACATTTAGTCTGATAAGATAGACCCAAGGGGAATTCCCCTTGGGTCTTCTTTTTTGGAGCTGCCATGGAAACTGTTGAGTGCTATAAGTGTAAGAATCAAGTACCTTACGAGGGAACTACGGCTTGGGGGCGTAACGGAAGGCGAGTTTGTACTGGCTGGTTCCTTGAGTACAAGCGAGAAGTTTCAGCGAATTATCGTAAGCGTCACAGACCGCAGGACTATCAGCCTCGTCAGGTCTACAAGCATTCGCAACTTGCCTGCTCTGGGAAAGAGCACATCTGTACAGGCTGCGAGAAGCTGAAGAAAGTTGAGGAGTTTCCAAAAAATTCTGAGACTCCGTGTGGCTACGATCCTCGTTGCAAACAGTGTAGACACGAGGCTCGCGTAGATCGACGTAAGGAAAACAAGAACGACATCCTTACCAAGGAGAAAACCACGTGGCGACTTCCACGCTACGGAATCACTTACGCGCAGTTTCAGCAGATGTTTGAAGAGCAGGGAGGTAAGTGCTTCCTGTGTGAGCAGGAATCCGATAAGACTCTGTGCGTAGATCACGACCACCGATGCTGTCCAGGAACTAGGGCTTGCGGTAAGTGCGTCAGAGGTCTACTTTGCTCAAACTGTAACAAGCTGATAGGATATGCGGAGGCGAGATCTACGTTGATAGATAAACTAGGGCTAGTTGAATACGTTAACCGTAGACCATTGGAGGCGATATGAGTTATTCAAATGTAAGGCAGAGGTTCCTTGAGGATGTCAGGCATGGGAAGAGGTTTGAGATCCTAGTTGATACCGAAGAGCATAAGAATATTCGCAGTACCTATGTGTTTATGGGAGGTAATCCTGTAGCGATCTGCCTTCATGATGATGCCAATCTTGAGCTAATAGCTAAGATGGAGCAGGAAGAAATTTTCACTGAGGTTTATGGGTTCCTTAGGCGCGAAGGTTATGACAAGTCTCAGCCTATCGGCTGATAACAAGGAGAAAAAATCATGAAAAAGAAGCTAGGCCTAGCGGCAGGAGTCGCAGTTACCGGCGGCATCATGCTTGCTATGGGTATCAACACCATTGACAGTCAGCCTACGTTCGTAGAGCCGACTAAGGTTTCTACGACCAGTACGAAGTCTCCTAAGCCTTCCAAGACGAAGGCCCCGGAAATTTCCAATACGGCTGAAAATTCTCCGACGCCAAAGAAGACCAGAACCTCCAAGCCTTCGCCTACTACCAAGGCTCCGGTAGATCTCGGCGCTGAGCCGACTGTGAAGACCGAATACGCCAACTGTACGGAGCTTCGTAAGGACTTCCCGAAGGGCGTTCCAAGCAATCACCCTGCTTACGAAAAGAAGTTCGACAGGGATAACGACGGATTCGGTTGTGAGGTTGACTGATGTTTTTCACTGACCAAGGCGATTACTCTGAGCCGAACGTTAAGAATCCGCACATGAGCTGGGTTGCTTGGCTTGGTCTGGCAGGCGTCCTGGTATTCTCTTGATCCTATGCGTTGCTGGACTTATTTCCTGAGCTGTGCTAAGCTTCATCTATCTAAATTGGATGGAGGAGATCATGCCTTTTTGGTTCGTGGATGACGAGAAGCCGGGCAGGATGGCGAAGCGAGCAGCTAGGAAGTCTGAGCGTAGAGCTACTGCGGTTTTTTCTTTCGTAGCTCTGTCGATTTTCGTAGGTCTGGTTCTGATCTGTACGGGCAATCTTTGGCCTGAGCTGAGCAGGTTCTTCTGATGAAAATCATCGTAAGAAAGGTTGCTGTAGGACTGGCGTTCTCGGCAACCTTCCTCACTATTATCTACACATACAAAGCTGTGGAAGAGGGTGGTTGGTTTGTCTTTGGATGGTAAGACCAGAAAGCTCCCGCCTAGGATGATGAGGAAGATCGGAATCTTCCTTGCGCTAGTGGTTCTCTTCTGTTGTGGAGCCTACTGCGATAACGGAGACTTTCCTCCAGATCTTCCGCCGTTCACTAACAATCATTCAAGACTTTAGGAGTTACAGTGAGTAAAGTAGCTATGATTGTTCTGGGAGTCTCAGCCGTGCTGGTTGTGTATGTCGTACTGACCTTCGTCGGCTTCTACCTGGGGTTGAACTCAGGTTGACAGACGAAGTTAGGGCTGCTAGATTAGATCTCGTAAGCAAGTCAGGATCTTCCAAGGAGGAAATTTGCTCAATGTCTTCTCTACTCTGACCTTCGGAGTCGGGGTAATAGTTGTCCTTGCAGGAATCGCCGCTACCATCCTCGTTAAGGATGAGGATGGAGATCGATTTCGATTCAACTGGGCTTTCGCGGTAGTGGGCGTTATCGTCGGCGCTATTCTGACGATATCGACTACGTTCGTGACGGTTGACGCCCGCAAGGACGGCGTTGTAACCAGCTTCAAGAAGCCTACAGGCGAGATTCTGGAGCCGGGCGGCTCCTTCACAGCTCCGTGGGAGTCTGTGGAAGAGATGGATGCAGCGAATCAGACCAAGACGTACCCAGTTGAGGTGCAGATGGCGGGCGGAGCAAAGGCAACGGTAGACGTTTACCCGAGCTGGAAGATTGCTCCAGGAGCAGCATCGGATCTTTACCAGGAGTTCAAGTCGTTTGACAACGTTGTTGACAGCCTTTGGGCGCAGCAGCTAAGGTCGACTGCTAACAATGTCTTCGGTACCTACAATCCGCTGACCAATGTTGACCCTAAGACAGGCGAGCTGAAGAAGACGAAGATTCAGTGGGCTGCTGAGCTGAAGACTGCTCTTGAAGAAAATCCCCTGATCAAGGGGAAGCTCATCATCAACAGCCTTTCTATCCCTACCATTCTTCCTGACGATACGACTCAGGGTAACTTGAATAAGATCGTCGCGGAGTTCGCCAAGGGAAGTATTCTTGATCAGCAGAGCCTCAATGCTGACAAGGAGAAGGCTATTGCGGACAAGCAGGCACAGATTCCTAACCAGTTGTTCTGTATGCGAGAGAACAGCAAGAACGGTATGGATGCTGGTACCTGTCTGGGCGGCAATTCTATCATCGTAGATAGCCGCAAGAAGTAAGACATAGCAACTAAGCCCCTCTTCGGAGGGGCTTTTTTGTGTTATGATGAATTTATGGATGATAAGTTTAGAGAAGTCAGGTACTCTGAGTACGAGCCTGACGTAGATTCGCAGCGAGTAATTACCGACTATGTGCAGGGTCAGCCTTGGCTGCTGATCGCTGTAGGGCATGCGGGAGACGGACTCTCCATGCAGATGGAGGCAGGCGGAGGTCTAACCTTCGATCTCATCGAGCCTATGCTTCAGAAGGCCTTGATCGCTTTCCGACAGAGCCAAGAGAATCTTGACACGTGATCAAAGTCCTGCTACAGTGGGTTAACAGTATTAGAAGAGGTAAGAATGCCAAAGAGAACTATCAGTAGCGAACTGGCTATGAAGCTAATAACTGCTGACAAGAACGCTCCGTACAAGTGGGTATCTACTGATGTAATCGATGAGTGGCGCTGGGGCAACGTGTATGAGACTGTTGTCCAGGACAAGCAGGACGACACGTTCTGGGGTTTTACTTATCAGGAGCAGTCTGGTGACCACTACCACAACAGCCTAGAAGACGATGATGAGACAGAAATGTATCAACTCGTAGCTACGGAAGTTGTGAAGGTAGTCTTTGCCAGAGCCCCGGAGCCAGAAACTACAAACTAAGGAAAAATATGACGACGTTTAGATGGTCCGATGAGGAAATTGACAAGCTTCTGGCATGCGAGTCCGACGAGGACTTCACATTGAAGTTTCCAGGAAAGAATCTCGATACTCTGAAGCGTGCCAAGCGTCGTTTTCGTCAGGCAGAGCTGGACCTTGAGGAGTCGGAAGAGACCGTGCAAGTTACGACTGATGTTCTGG
>JACCDR010214299.1_pt1 | contig 26162 bp, 32 predicted proteins | sample 7446431 | NCBI WGS metagenome assembly JACCDR01 (sample SAMN15323443, study PRJNA562643) | freshwater metagenome | isolation source: river surface water | place: USA:Blue River Watershed | collected 2017-08-17 | reverse complement strand
GTGGCGTCCGGCAAGGCCAACGCCGCCATGCAAAGTCTGGCAGGCGGGGCCGCCGCCGACTTCACGCGTGCGTTTGACGCTCAGCGTCGGACCATGCTGGAGACCAAGCGCGAGTGGACCGCGCTGGAGGCCAAGGCGAAAGAACTCGCGCAGACGATGAACATCATCGGGCCGCCGACGCGTGCCCAGGCGCAGGCCTGGAACACGGCGACGACTGCGGCACGGGCGGCCAAGGCCGAGCACAACACGCAGAAGGCCGGGCTCCAGCAACTCTCGACCGTCCTGAAGCAGACAGCCACGGATGTCGACGGTCTGCGGCAGAAGCAGCAGGCGTTCGTCGCGGTCCAGGGGCAAGTCGGCGCGGCGATCTCGCGCATTCGTTCGGAGGCTGCGGCGAGCGTCGCGGCGTATGACCGGTTGGCCGGTGCCACTACTCGGGCCGGACAAGCGCAGCGGGGCCTCTCGGGCGCTCGCATAGACTCCAGCGGCACTGATCGAGCCGCTGGGGCTATGGATCGGTTGACGAACTCGACGCGTACGGCGCTGTCGTGGACGCAGCGCATGCGCGGCGAGGTGATCTCGCTCGTGGCTGCTTACGTCGGCTTCCAGGCAGCGATCAACACGCTCGGCCAAGTCGTCACGACTTACCAGCAATTGGAGGCCGCACAGTCGCGTCTCGGCGCGATCATGAACCAGGACCAGACTGCGGTCGGCAACGAACTGGATTTCATCCGTCGTAGCGCTGACCGGCTGGGCATCTCGTTCACGACGCTTGCCGACGAGTACACCAAGTTCGCGGCCGCGACGAAGGGGACCAATCTCGAAGGCGCGAACACGCGCAAGATTTTTCTGTCGCTGGCTGAAGCCGGCCGCGTCAACAAGCTGTCGCTCGAAGACATGCAGGGTGCCTTCCGCGCCTTCACGCAGATCGCGTCGAAGGGCAAGGTCCAGCTTGAAGAGCTTCAGGGTCAGTTGGGCGACCGCATCCCCGGTGCCGTGCAGATCATGGCGGATGGTCTTGGGATCACCGTTGAAGCGCTCCAGGACCTGACCAAAGAAGGCAAGCTATCCAGCGACGCGTTGCTGGCCTTCGCCAACGGTCTCGACGAGCGGTTCGGCCCGCAGTTGAATGCCTCGTTGCTGACGACCACGACGGCCATGGGGCAGTTGCAGAACGCTGTTGTCCAGGCGATGGTGGCTTTCGCCAACGCCGGCTTCATCGAGTCCTTCACGGGGCTTATCGAGCAGCTTAACGAGACGGCACGGTCGGCCGAATTCATCTCGTTCATTCAAAGCATTTCGGCGGTTCTTGCCGGGTTGATCGACGGACTGGCGCTCGCGGTCGAGCACTTCGATCTGTTGGTTGTCGCTATGACAGCGGTCATCAGCGTCAAGCTGGGCGCGTTCCTGACCCGGCTGGCGGCAGACTACGTGCGGCTCCGCACAGCGGCCCTGGCGACCACGGCGGCCATGGCTGCGTCGAATGCCAGCATGGCGGCTTCCGGCACAGCAGCGGCAGGTGCAGCGGTCTCCTTCGGCCGACTGGGCACAGCGCTGTCGAGTGCTTTCAAGGGCAACGCTATCGGCGTCGTGGTGACGGCTGTCGCCACCGGTCTCTCCTACTGGGCGACCAGGGCGGACAATGCGACGGCAGCGCTGGTCGAGCATCGGAAGATCGTCGACGACGTGAAGAACGCTTACGAGGCGGCAGGCGGTCAGGCGGACAAGTGGCTCGAAAACTTGAAGACCACGACGCTGACTCAGGCCACCGCCAATCTGGAAGATTTGAAGAACCAGCTTGACGATCTCAACGACGCGTTGATTTCGGAGGCGGCCCGGTCGGGTAGCGGTGCGTCGGGTATTCTTGGCGGTCTGATCGGCACGGAATTCTCGAAAGCGTCAGCCAACCTGACTGATCTTTCTGCCCAACTTAAGAACGGCGAGATCGATATCCACAAGTACCGTAAGGCACTGGATGAGATGGCGCAGGGCACCACGAATGAGGATATCAAGAAGATCGTCAAGACGCTTCTCGACATGTCCGATAAGTCGCTGGAAATGGCTAACTCGGTAGAGCAGGCGGAGGCCGTAGTTAAGGCACTCGCCGCTCCCACCGATGAGGCGGCCAAGGCCATTGAAGGGCTTAACCAAGCCGCTGCCGATACCGAGATCAACGCGATCAAAGGTGCGGAAGGTCTGGAGACCTACGCCTCCGCTATCGAGAAGCTGAAAGAGTTCGTCCCTGAGCTTGTCGAAGAACTGAAGGGCCTGAAGGAACTGGCTGAGATTGACGCAGCGACGGAAGCCGCGATCCGCGCGGCAGGCTCTATCGCCGACGTCAACGCGGCTATGCGGTTGGGTCAGCAAGCACGAGATTCCGTGGACGCCGGAGACTTCACCAAGTTCACGGACGGCATGGAAGCGTCCATGGCGCTCATCCGTAAGAAAGAGAGCTTCAGGGCCACGCCGTACTGGGACGTGAATGCGCTGCGCGTAGGTTTCGGATCGGATACCGTCACTCTGGCGGACGGTTCGATTAAGAAGGTCGTAGCCGGTATGCGGGTCAGTGTCGCCGATGCGAACCGCGATCTCACGCGCCGTGTCGGTGAGTTCCAGAAGACCATTAAAGGGCAGATCGGTTCGGACACTTTCGGTGCGATGAACGCCCAGCAGCAGGCAGCACTAACGTCCATCGCATACAACTACGGTTCGCTTCCCGACCGGCTGGTCAAGGCGATCAAGACCGGCAATACAGAGACGATCCAAAGCACGATCCGTGGCTTGGGCAGCGACAACGGCGGCATCAACAGGGGTCGCCGGAACCAGGAGGCCGCGATCTTCGGATCGGGCGGTAGCCAGGAGTCTATCGACGCCCAGGTTAAGGAGGCCGAAGCCGCCGAAAAAAGGCTCAACGAAGAGAAGGATCGCGAGCGCGAGAAGGCGCAGAAGGAGCGTGAGAAGCGCGACGAAGATATCGCTAAGACCAAAGAGGCGACGGCGGAAGCGTTGGAAACTGCGCAGCTTGAGGCGTCGTTGAAGGACCAGGACATCATCAAGCAGCAGACGGCCCTGGCACTCCAGGAGGCCGAGCGCACTGCTAAAGAGCAGGGCCGGGTTCTGACTGACCAAGAGCGCCAACAGATCGAAGAGACCGTGCGTCTGAAGTACCAGGAGCAGGCGGCCCAGGATGCGATCAACGCGAAGAAGAAAGAAGGCGAGGCCATCGAAGAGCGCATGCAGTCGTTGGCGACGCAGCGGTCGGAGATCGAGAAACAGATCGAACTGGCGAAAGACGCTGGACAGACGGACAAAGTGGCGGAGCTTCAAGGTTCACTGTCGAGCGTCAACGCCGAACTCCGGGCAGCTATCGCCAACTGGATTGCGTTCAACCAACAGGCAGGTGGCCCGGCAGCGGACGCCAACATTGCCAAGGCCAACACGCTCGCTGCGTCGATGGACAAGGTGTCCACGTCCGGCCAGAACTCGAAGAACATCTGGTCCGACATCGGTGAGATGTTCGCGAGCGGCTTGACCAACGCGTTCGATCAGTTCGCCCAGGCGGTCGCCAACGGCGAGGATGCCGGCGAGGCGGCGCGCAAGGCGTTCCTCCAGTTCGCGGCGGACTTCCTCCGGCAGATCGCACAGATGATTATCAAGCAGGCGATCCTCAACGCGATGCAGGGTCTCGGTCTTGGCGGTGGAGGCGGCGCAGCAGGCGGCGGCGGAGGCGGCTTGTTCGGCCTATTCCATCGCGGCGGTATCGTCGGCCGTAGCGCCTCCCAGTTGCGGAGTGTACACCCTTCTGTGTTCAACAACGCGGTTCGGTATCACACTGGCGGCGTGGCGGGTCTGAAGTCCGGCGAGGTGCCGGCGATCCTGGAGAAGAACGAGGAAATCCTGACCAAGGACGACCCGCGCCACATGTTCAATCAGGGCGGTGGCGGCGGGGCATCGTCGCCGGTCGTTAAAAATAAAATCGTAAATGCCATCGACGCGGGCAGCTTCTTGTCGGCGGCTCTTGCGACGACGCCGGGCGAGAAGGTAATCATGAACTTCATCACCGCGAACAAGGACGCCGTAAAGACGGCGTTGAACGGGTAGGACCATGGCCTTTGTCAACGACGTAGCTGCGAGCGCCGGGGCGACCTACGACGCGCTTATCGAGTTCCTGACGGAGAATGTCGACCTCGTGGCTGACGGCCAGGAGTGGGTCAACGTGTGGGAGCACGCAAACGGCCCGCGCTCTGGTATTGTGTTGCGCGGTCCCGGCCTGTCCGGCAACGATCAGGTCTACGTGGGCATGGCTCTCTTCGCCGATCCGCTGCTCGACAGCTTCTGGATCGAAGCGGTGGGCATGACCGGTATCATCCCCGGCAGCGCGTCTTACCGCGACCATATCAACGTCACGCCGTCGCATGTGAAGATGATGCTCGACGTTGGGACGACCGAGTACTGGTTCGTCGCCAACGGCCGCCGGTTCATGGTCACGGCGAAGATCAGCACGGTCTTCGAGACGATGTACGCTGGGCTCTTCCTGCCGTACGGCACGCCGCTGACCTACCCCTATCCAATGTTCATCGGCGGCTCGGCCGGGCAGTGGCGCAGCAACACGGGCGTCTACTCCTGGCGCGATGAGATCGCGAACCATACGCACTACCTGTGGGGCCACTCGGCCCACCAGGAGTCGCTTGGCACTCGGCCCGACTGCACCGGCTGGTTCATCGATCCGTCCGGTCAGTGGCGGCGGGTCAACGCGACCGGCAACCAGAACGAGGTCTTCTTCGGCCCGCACGTGACCGGCAACGAGTCTTACATGGGCATGCAGTACGGCGAACAGACCTGGGCTATTCAGATGACCGACGCGTTCGGCGGCGACCGCATGCTGATCCCTGCGACGCTGCTCCAGTATCGGCCGGGCGATATGACCTGGGGTGTGCTCGACGGGGCGGCCCGGTGCCAGGGCGTGCTCAACGCAGCGGAGAACACCATCACCATCGACGGGGTGTCCTGGCTCGTGGTCCAGAACTGCTTCCGCACGAGCTTCGACGACTATTGGGCGATGAAACTGGAGTAGGCGATTATGGCATACAGCGAACAGGCTTGCAGCCTAATCACCGATCTCCCGGCCTTGATCCGTTCGTTCGCCACGGATCGCGGCTGGACGGTGGCCGGGAACAGCATCACGGCTCCGGGCGGCGGTATCGAGTGGGACATCACGGCGCTGATCGCAGCGAACGGATTCCATTCGATGACGATCAAGGACGTCGCCAACCCGACGACACGGGTCTCGCGTCAGTTCCTGCCCCGGCTCCAGGGCACCATCAACAACCCTGTCGTCCTGAACCCGACCAAGGTCCACTTGTTCGGCAACGACGCGCCTTACGAGATGGCCGGTCAGGCAGCGCCCTACATCGCTGGCGTCATTGAGTGCGGCTACAACTACTACCGCCATTTCTACATCGGCAAGCTACGGCGAGCAGGCAACTACACTGGCGGCGACATCGTCTGCCAGAACCAGTACAACCAGACGCGCGAGACCATCAACTACTACGATCCAGGCAACAAGCACATGTTCGCTGCGTCGCATTCGTCGGCAGCGAGCGTCGCCGGTCAGCCCAACTGCGGTGGCGTCCTGGTCACGCACGCGGACTGCGCCCTGCCGTGGAAGAATTTCGATGGCCCCACGGGCGGCAGCGGGCTCGCCAGCATGGCCGTGGACACTGTCTTCGGTGGAGCAGGCGATGGTCCTGGCGACGGGCTCCTGCGACGCTCTGTGTCGGCCTACGCCGGAGCGACGATCCTCGTCCCCTACAATCTCTTCACGATCCAGGATGGCACGGTCGGTGCGAACTTCCGCGTGCGGCCGCTTGGCGTGGTCAACGGTGCGCGCATGGTCGACATGCGGTCGCTGATGCCCGGCGTGCAGATCGACGTCGGCAACGTGCCCTGGCGGGTCTTCCCTGAGTTCCGGCGCGAGCCGACCAAGATCAACAACACGATCAACAACCCAGGCTACTACATCGACGGCGAGAACAGCGGGCTCCAGGGCATCGCTTACGCGGAAGAGTGAGGGATGACCGACTTCGGAGGCTATCACCCGCCCATCGGCGAGCCCGCTCAGATACCGTACCCTGACAATTGGGACGACCTGACGGAGCGGTTCGATTTCGTGGACTACTGGCAGGGCTTCTTCGTCGAGGAGTCCTTCTGGATTCCGCTGGGCACGTTCGCGAACAACCTGCCGGTGAACCTCCTGCCGAAGGAGAACCGAGCGGGCGATATCGAGCAGTACACGTTCTTCGACGACTACTACAACCGCATCTACTTCCTGCCGTCGCGGCTGGACTTCGGCGCGATCACACAGCCGACGCCACTGACCTTGATCGTTTGGAACGCCTTCCTCGGGCCGTCCGACTTCCAGGAGCTTACGCTGATCAACGCCCAGGGGGTCGAGGTCTCCGGCGGTCAGGCAGCGCCCTACACCTTCAAGCCGCTGGAGACGGTGGTCTACACCTTCACGGCCAGCGCCAGCGGCCCGCCCGATCTCAACGGTACGGCCGTGTGGGACTTCGACACGCCCTACACTGACGATGACAACTACACGCTGTCGCTGGTCGGTCGGCGCGCCAGGGTCAACCCCCTGCACGTCAACTGGAAGGACAGCTACACGATTGAGTATTCGTTCAAGACCGAGATGATCACTTCGCGCAACGGCAAAGAGCAGCGCCGGTCGCTGCGTCAGACGCCGCGCAAAGTGATCCAGTACACGGCCACGCCCTGGCGCGACGTCTTCCGAGCCTTCCAGGAACTGCTGGCCTACTGGCACAACAACGTCGTCATCGTCGGCGAGATGCCCCGGCAAGTGACCCTGGAGCAACCGCTGCTGGCTGACGATCTGGTCGCCATCGTCGAGGACAACGACGCCGACTGGCTCATCCCCGGCATGCCTGTGGTTATCGAGAACCGGCAGCAAGCCGAGAGCCGCACCATCGACAGCGTGGTCGGAACGTCGATCAGCTTCAACGGCCCAGGCATCCGGGATTGGGATGCTGGCGTGAAAATCCATCCGGCCTTGTCCGGTCGGTTGGCCGCCAGCGTGTCCGGCAAGAAGCACACCGACCGTGTCGCAGAAGTATCGGTCAGCTTCGAACAGACGCCCGCCTCCGAGATCGTGCTGCCGGTCCCCAACGCGCCTGAAATCTTCAACGGCCGCGAGATGTTCCTGACGAAGTTCAATTGGGGCGACGGCGTGGACATGACCTGGGAGTCCGAGCGCGAAGTCGTCGACTACGGCTTCGGCCGGATCGGCGTGTTCACGCCCTACCCCTTCACGTCGAACATCCGCAAGCTGACCTTCGTCGGCCGCAACTACGCTCAGGCCAAGCTGCTGCTCGACTTCTTCGTCCGATGCCAGGGGCAGCGCGGCGAGTTCTACATGCCGACCTGGGAACAGGACATCATCATCTACCGGGACGTCCCGTCGAACAGCAGCGATCTCCGCATCCTCAACACGGACTTCTACACGACCTACAAAGACTCGACGGTCTACAAGGCCATCATGATCCGCCTCCGGGACGGCACCAAGCTCTTCCGGCGAGTGCAGTCTGTGGTCGTGGCCGACGACGACATTGGCCTGGACTCCGTCATCACCGTCGACACGTCCTTCGTCACTGGCTTCACGGCCGCCGACGTGCTGATGATCTCTTGGATGCCGGTCTGGCGGCACGCCACTGACAACCTGTCTATCGAGTGGCTGACCAACAGCGTCGCTCAGCTACAGATGTCATTCAAGGTGCTAGAGGACCTGTCCTGAGATGCCCTTCGCCGATTATGAAGAGAGCCGCGCGCTAGGCCAACCGGTCGAACTCTACTACTTCCGGTACGGCGAGACGGTGAACGCGTACATCGCCTACACCAACGCCGAGCAGGTCGTGGTCTTCAACGGCGTGGAGTTCCAGCCGGAGATCGTCAACCGCTCTTCGTCGATCCGGTCCTCGGGATCGCTCGACAAGCAGACGATCAATATCTCGGTCGGCATCCGCACGGAGCTTGCCGAGCTTTTCAAAATCTACCCACCGACCGCGCCGGTCACGCTGTCGATCTTCGGCGGCCACCTGGGCGATCCGACGAACGAGTTCCTGACCATCTGGAGCGGCCGCGTGTTGACCGGCAAGCGCGAGGGCTCCGAGTTCAACATGCAGTGTGAGCCGATCAACACGAGCATGAAGCGTACGGGGCTCCGGCGGCACTACCAGTTGCTCTGCCCCCACCTGCTCTACTCCCAGGGCGAGGGCCTGTGCAACGCGTCCAAGGCGGCCGCCAAGGTCACGGTCAACATCGTCAACAAGACGGCCGACAACCGGACCTTCACCCTGCCGGACTTCTGGAACCCGCACCCTGCGGAGTCGTACCTCAACGGGATCGTCGAGTGGAACTCTGACAGCGGCCGCGAGTACCGTACGATCCTGTCAGTGGTCGACGGCAAGACGATCACCATGGGCGGCCCGATGGTCGACGTCCAGCCGGGCGATCCGGTCGACATCTTCCTGGGGTGTAATCACCATCCGGGGCTCAACGACAACCTGGGCGATTGCAAGAACCGCCACAACAACATACAGAATTACGGCGGGATGCTGTTCATCCCTACCGAAAATCCTGTCGGCAAAAACCCCTTCGGTTAGCGAGTGTCATGCCTTGGTTCGTAAGTCTTCTGATCGGTCTGGCGCTCAACATCATCGCCTACCTGATCATGCCAAAGCCGAAGCCCCCGAAGCCACCGTCCGTCACGGACATGGAGGGGCCAACGGCCGAAGCTGGCCGTCCGGTGCCCGTGGTTTTCGGGACGGTCATGGTCAAATCGCCGAACTTGCTATGGTGGGCTGAACGTATCTCGGCGCAACGCAAGGTGAAGGATAAGGCAGAAGGTGGCAAGAAGTGACAGACCGCGACCCCATAGTCCGCATCGGCGATGTCCAAAAGCTCGGATACTGTATCGCCACTGTAAAGCCTTGGTTCGACAAGCATGGGCTCAACTGGCGCGACTTCGTTAGAAACGGAATCCGCGCGTCGGCCCTCCGGGAAGCGCAAGGTCCTGACGGCGATCTCCACATGGAGCGCACGATAGAGGCGGCCATCGCTCGGGAGGACGCCAATGGCTGACATGAAGGGCGGCGGCGAGACCGAGCGCTACGTCGTCGACTACTACATGGGCATCCACTACGGCATCTGCCACGGACCGGTGGACGCGCTGCTCAACGTCATCATCAAGGAGAAGGACGCGTGGCCCGGTAAGACGGTCTACCCTGTCGAGCCTGACGAGGACGACCTGACCGAAGAAGAGAAGGACGAGGGCTGGGAGGAAGACGATCTTGCTGATGGCGTCGACGATGGCGTGGTCCATATCGACCCGAACGCGCCGGAGATCGACGACGTCACAATCATGCTCCTTAAGGACTTCATCGACCAGTCCACGGGCGGCGTGTCCGAGTATACCGGCGAGGATGCAGATCGACTGCCGGTCGTGGTCGAGCCCCAGGCGTTCCCCATCGTGCGGCCCGAACTGTTCGGCGGCGACAAAAAGGAAGGCGGCGTCGAGGGAGTCTGCTTCTGGCTCCCAGGCCGGGCCGACCAGACCATCACTGAGTTCCTGGCGGCCAAGAATCACCTGACCGAAGCGACGCATCCGGCCTACCGGGGGATCGCGTCGGCGTGGTTCACTTGGTACGACGCCAGCCGTGGCTTCATGTGGTGCCAGAACAACCCGTACCTGCCGCCAGCGTGGTTCCGCGTCTTCCGGCGGCCGCGCGGGCTCAACCCGTTGAAGGCGACGATCCAGTGGGCCGACAACCCGCCGGACGCCAACCCCGCCCATATCATCTACGAGTGCCTGACGAACAAGCTGTGGGGCATGGGCGCTTCGCCCACCATGATCGACATCCCGAGCTTCGAGGCGGCCGCCGACACGCTCATCACCGAACACTTCGGACTGTCCATGGGCTGGTTCGAGCAGGCGTCGATTGAGGACTTCATCAAGGAAGTGCTGGACCATATTCAGGCCGTGCTCTTCGTCAAGCCGGAGACCGGTCTGTTGACGCTGCGCCTGCTCCGCGCCGACTACGGCTTCGGCCACCTGTTGCCGCTCTACGGCCCTGACAACTGCAAGGCGATCAACCGGCAGCGCAAGGGCTGGGGCGAGACGATCAACGAGATCGTCGTCACCTTCACCAACTGGCGCACGGAGAAGGAAGAGACCGTCACCGTCCACGATCAGGCCAACGCGGCGATCCAGGGCGGCGTGGTCTCCAGCAGCCGCAACTACTATGGCGTCCGCTTCCGCGATCTCGCCATGTGGCTTGCACAGCGGGACATCGCGTCGGCCAGCTACCCGCTCTACGCGGCCGAGATCGAAGTCGACCGGACGGCCTGGAAGCTGCACCCCGGCGACTGCATCCGGTTCACGTGGCCCGAGGATGACCTGGACGTCGTGGTCATGCGCGTCGGGGCCATCGACTACGGCAAGCTGGGCGATCCTACGATCCGGGTCACACTGCTGGAGGACATCTTCGCCAAACAGTTCGCCTCGTTCATCACGCCGCCTGCGACCGAGTGGGAGCCACCGGAGACGATCCCGAAGCCGATCCAGCAGTCGCGCGGCGAGTTCGTCACCTTGCCCTACTCCATGATCGTCGCCGTCACCGGCCAGCAGCCGAGCGACGACCAGTACCCGAACACCGTGATTGGCATCCTGGCCGCTCGACCGAACGCGGACTCGATCAACTTCGATCTCGTCGGCAAGGGTGTCCTGCCCAACGGCAGCGCGGCCGACGTGCAGCTTGGCACAAAGAACTTCACGGGCTGGATGCGGCTGGGCGCGCCGATGACCAAGCAGGCGACCACGACCATCGCGAAGACGAGCCTGGAGTATTGGGGTCCTGGCTTCGGTCAGCCGGTCGTGGGTGCTTCGTTCGGCTACCTGGGCGACGATGAGAACGGCGAGATCGTCATGTTCGACGCGGAGTCCGGGACCGGTGGCAGCAATTGGGTCCTGGCGCGCGGCATGTTCGACACGGTGCCGAAGGCGTGGCCGTCCGGTACGCGCATGTGGATCATCAACAGCAGCTTCGACGCCATCGACCTGACGCGTCGTCCGGCTGGCGCTCCCGTGTCGTACCGGTTGCGAACCCGAACCAGTCTCGGTCTGCTCCCGCTGGAGAACACTCCCGAGCGCACCTTCACCCCGGTCGACCGGCCGTACCTGCCGTACCGTCCGGCGAATGCCAAGGTGGACTCTCAGGCGTTCCCCGTGGAGATCGAGTACCTCGTCGCGCCAACCAACATTGTCGTGACCTGGGCCAACCGCAACCGGCTCACCGAAGACGTGACGGCCAAGCGGTGGGCGGAAGGCAACGTGACGCCCGAGGTCGACCAGGAGACCAACATCGTCTTCTCGACACCCACGGGCACGGAGCTTTATCGAGTGACCGGCCTGACCGGCACGTCGACCAACATCAACTACGCGGGGCTCGTGACATCGCTTGGCGGTAACAGTGAGGTAGTGCTAAAGGTCGTTTCGGTTCGAGATGGGTTGGAGTCGCTCCAGGGCCTGGAGTTCCGCCTGAAGCTTACCGACGCTTCGTACGGCTACGGCTACGGCTACGGCTACGACTATGGAGGGTTCTGATGTCCGGTGAACGTGTAGTCCCCGGTTGGCTCGGGATCGAAGCTTTCTGGACGCTGGGCTCCGGCGGCTGGAAAGCCGACATGGACAACAACCTGCTCATGCTATCGGTCTTCACTCAGGGCCGCGTCAAGAGCAGGGGCACGTCTCTCCCAGGCGGCACGCAGGGCGACGTCTATATCATCCCCAGCGGCGACACGGACGGCAACAAGGTAGCGATCCGCGACAACTCGGCCTGGGTCAAGGTGACGCCTGTCGAAGGCGCGCTCATGTGGGTCATCGACGAGGATCAGTTCGTCACCTTCGACGGCACCAATTGGGTCGATGGCGTAGGCGCTTCGGCACTGGCTGACGCCCCCTCGGACGGGACCACGTACGGCCGCAAGGACGGGGCGTGGACAGCCTTGGCGTCGGCCAACTCGCGATCCATTGCAGCCAAGTCGGCGAACTACACGCTGGTCGCTGGCGACGTGGACGTGAAGATCAACGCAGGCCACGCGTCGAACGACATCACGATCACCGTCCCGCAGAATAGCGTGGCGGCCATTCCCATCGGCGCGTGGATTCCTATCGAGAACACCAACGTCCAGGACGTCACCATTGCGGCAGGCACAGGGGCCACGCTCGTCAACGGCCCGCTCACCCTGGCGGAAGGTGAAGTGGCGATCCTGTGGAAGAACACGACCAACGGCTTCACGGTCTCGAAGCTCGGCGGTACGGGCGGTGGAGGCGGCGGGGTCTCCAGCTTCTTCGATCTGATCGAAGTCGACTTCGTCGAGGCCGATCTGGCGGAAGGCAACTTCCCGGTGTGGGACGACACGGCCAACAAGTTCGTCGTCGGCACCGCGCCCACCTACGACCTGGACGATCTAACCGACGCAGCGATCACGTCTCCGCTCGCGAAGAACGTGCTGCAATACAATGGCTCGGCGTGGGTCAACGCGATGCTCCAGCTTTCCGATCTGGCGAGCGATATCGATCTCACCGGGCAGGTCAACGGCAACGTGCTGACACGGGTCAGCGGTGTCTGGAAACCGCAAGCGCCGAGCGCTGGCACGGTCACTGAAGTCATCATGATCGCGGTGTCGGACGAGACGACGGCGCTTTCTACTGGCGTCGCCAAGGTCACGTTCCGCATGCCGTATGCTTTTACGCTGACCGGTGTGAAGTCGTCGCTAACCGGGGCGTCGTCGAGCGGTCTGGTCACGGTCGACATCAACGAGGCGGGCTCCACGATCTTGTCCACCAAGCTCAGCATCGACGCCTCCGAGCGCACGTCGGCAACGGCCGCTACGGCCGCCGTCATCTCGGACACCGCGCTCGGCGCTGACGCTGAGATCACCATCGACATCGACGCGGCTGGCACTGGCGCGAAGGGTCTCAAGGTCTACCTCATCGGGCATCAGTAATGGTCAACCTGCTTAACCCGTTCCGGTTCTCGCGGACTCAGCAGAACGTCTCGCCGCCTCCTGGGCCGCACCGTTATTGGGGCATCCGGTTCCTGAGCGGCGTCGAGGGCTTCACCGAGACCGGTGCGGCACAGATCATCCTGCGCAACAGCATGTGGTCAGCGAACCTGTGCAAGACCGGCGGTGCTGTCTCGTGCGACAAGGCCAATGCCAGCGTCAACACGCCGCCAGCCAACACGGTCGACGGCCGTATCCACAGCGGGTCGAATGCGGCCTGTCTCGATTGGGCGACGGCCACCGCACAAACCTTCCCGATCCTGTGGAGCTACGACCTGGGCTCGGGCAACGACGCCGAAGTCAACGTCGTAGAAATCCACGCTCGATACTCGACGGGCCGGACGGCGCAATCGTTCGAGGTCGTGTACTCCGACGACGGCTCGACCTGGACCGTGGCTTGGACAGTGCGCGGTGCGCCGCTGTCGCCCGACCACTACGAGAAGTTCGCGCGGCCGGGCCTGTCGATCCCCGATTACTCGGGCTCGCCGCACGGTGCCCACACTTACTGGCGGCTGTCACTGAAGCCGATCAGCACCAACCTGTGCCTGACCGAGATGGAGTTCCGAGCGACGCCCGGCGGCGCGGACCAGTGTAGCGGCGGCACGGCATCGGTCAGCAGCAACTTCAACGGCACGGCGACCTATCAGGCGAGCAACCTCGTCGACAACTCGGGCTCGACCATCTGGCACAGCGTCAATAGCTCGGTCGGCGATTACGTGCAGTACCAGTTCGCGAGCCCGGTCAGCGTCGCTGAGATCGCCCTGACGTCACGTAACGCGGGGTCGCCTATCGCCGCACCGAACTACATCACCGTGCAGTACTCAGACAACGGCGTCGACTGGACGACGGCTTGGCATATCCCCGAGATCAACCGTACGGGCACCTGGGCGTTGAACACGCAAAAGGTTTTCACCGATCCTTACTACCAGGGCTCGCAGTCGGCCTTTGCCAAGACCTACGCGGCGCAGCTTGTCATCCCGGCCGGTATGATCCAGGCCGACTTGGTGCAGTTCCCGCTCTACATTCCGCTGTCGAAGATCGCGGCCTACGGAGTCTTCAGCACGTCGAACGGCGGCAAGGACCTGCGCGTCGAAGTCGACGGCGTCCAGTGCCCGACCGACCTGATCTCCTTCGACGCGGCCAACAGCCGTGGCACCATCTATGCGAAGGCCGACTTCCTGACGGCCGCCGACGCGCACGTGGTCGATATCTTTTGGGACGGGGTGTCGATCATCCCGGCACTCTTCTCTGACATTGGCATGTTCAAGGTCTGGAGCGAGTACGACTTCGTGCTCCACGGCAACGGCATCTTCGACCACACCGGCAAGTGTCGCGAGAGCGTGTACGGCGGGACGATCATGTCCTCGTTCGGCTGGCCGAGCGGCAACGACATTGCCAGGGCAGGCGGCGCAGCGATCTCGCTTAGCGGCTCGCAGTGGATGGACTTCTACCTGGGCGAGGTTTCGCAGAACGGCGGGTCCTACACCTTCATGACGTCGGCGAAGAACACGTCGACCGCCCAGGACACAGCGATGGGCTACCACAACAAGGACGCGGCAGGTGGCTCGGACGCCACGCAGACTTTGGCCTTCGACGACGGTACGTTCGTGGGCATTTGGGACTCCACCAACGGCTGGCTCTACGGCATGAACGGCTGGTGGGACCCCGGCACGTCGGACTGGATCAGGTGGGGCGCGGTTTACTCGGGCTCGTCTTACCGGCAGTGCTTCTTCCACGGCGACTACAGTCAGGAAGCGCCGATCACGACCAGGGCGGCCGGGGGCTACGACTCCATCAAGATCGGGGCGGAAGACAACAGCAACGCGGAAATCTGGACGGGCGACATTGGCTGGTCGTATCTGCGGTCGGAAGCGCTCGCGCCGTCGTGGCTGCGCACCGAGTTCGACATGCTCGACCTTGACTGCTTCTACATCCAACCGAACCAGACGCTGACCATCACGGACATGACGGGCCACAACGTCGACCTGGAGTTGGGTACGGGCTCCGGTTGGACCTTGACCAACTTCACGGTCGGGGTGCCACGGTCGCCGCTCTCTGTGGCGAAGTGGGGCTCTTACTGTCTGGTCGGCGACAATGGTGCAGCCTCGGGCTCGGCCGTTCGCGATCTCAGTGTCTCGACCTGGGCCACGGAGATCGACGCGGGCAACGCCTACTTCCGCATCCGTGGGGCCATCGGCAACGACAGCGCGGACAACGACACCGGCATCGTCACCTACGAGTGCTACGACGGTTCGAACGTTCTGAAGGGCACGTTCTACCTGTTCAACGTTGCGGCCAACCCCACGAACAATAGCTGGGGCAACACGGAGCGCCTGACGCAGTTCAAGATACCGGCGACGACGCGGACTATCCGCATCAACTGCCAAGCGACTCGCGTGTCGACCGGCAACCTGAACATCGTCTTCGACTTCCAAACGCCGCAAATACTGACGGTCAGCTAACCCGCTTCTTGCCAGTGCCGTCGTAGAATCGCTCGCCGCGCCGTAAGCTGCCGTTGTCTTGAAGCCGCTGGATCACAGCCTTTGGCCGCTCGAAGGTCTGTCGCTTGCCGTCTTCCTCGTTCCAGCCTTCGGCCAGCCGGCACATGGCACTCCAGACCTTCTGGTCTTTGGCGGCCGCGCGGTCGTACCGGGTCGCCATGAAGAGATCGTAGAGCATCGCGCCGCGCACCTTGCGGCGATTGTTCCAGCCGGCCTTACAGGTGATCGAGCAGAAGATCGCGTGACGGCGGCCGCCGGTCGTGAGAGGGCCGTGGCACTCGCGGCAGCACTTGGATGGGGTCGTGTTCATGGGCGCTTCCTCGTCGGTTCGGAGACGATCCGTGTACACGGTTTCAGGGCTGGCGGCAATCGGCGGTAGCTGATATTGTCACCTCATAGTTAACAAGGACGCGAGTCATGGCTCTCAAAGACTGGAACGACTTCAAGGGTACGGCGAAGAAGATCGAAGACATGGACCTGCCGCGCATCGGCAAGAAGATCGGTGTCGGGGAAGATGTCATCCATGGCGTGCTCGATTGCGAGACTGGCGGCACAGGCGGGTTCGACAGCCAGGGCCGGCCGAAGCTCTTGTTCGAGCCGCATGTCTTCTATCGGGAACTGCCGCAGGCCGAGCGCAATACCGCTGTGCGCCAGGGGCTGGCCTACCCAAAGTGGAAGCGCGGCTATCCGAAGGAGAGCTACACGCGCCTTAAGAAGGCCATCGCGATCAACGAGAAGGCGGCGCTTCGGTCTGCGTCCTGGGGCCTGGGCCAGATCATGGGCTTCAACCACAAGGCCGCCGGCTATCCGTTCGTCCAGGATTTCGTCCGCGCCATGATGGCCGACGAAGACCTGCACCTGGAGGCCATGGTCAACTTCATCAAGAACACCCACCTCGACGACGAGCTTCGGGTCCTGGAGAAGAAGCTGAAGTCCGGCCAGAAGATCACGGGCGACGATGCCCGGCCGTTCGTGCGCGGCTACAACGGGGCGGAGTACGCCAAGAACAACTACCACACCCGGTTCGCGGCCAGCCTCAACAAGTGGGCCAAGATCAAGGACACCCCCTACGTCGAGACGGCCGAGACGCCGGTCGAGGCTGCGGTCGAGGAAGAGAATGTCTACGACGGCAAGTTCCATCAGGCGCTCTTCAATCTCCAGGAGCGGCTGGACAAGCTCGGCTACCCGGAAGTCGGGTCGGTGGACGGCAAGTGGGGCACGAAGACCCGCGCCGCGATCTTCGCATTCCAGGCCGACAACGGCATGGACCCGACCGGCAAGGTCGACGAGGCGTTGCTGGCGGCCGTCATGGTGGCCGAGCCACGCAAGATCAGCGAGGCCCGGAAGGAGACGACCACGGCCGATCTGCGCGCGGAGGGTGCCGAAGAGATCAATCGGGCCGACAAAACGGAGATCGCCGGCTACGGCACTGCGGCGCTCGGCGCGGCAGCAGCGGCCGAGAAGACCGGCCTGCTCGATACGGCCAAGGAGTCCAGCGGCTACATTCAGCAGGTTCTGGACATGGTTGACCCGTTCAAAGACTTCATTGTCTCGAACATCTGGCTCGTGCTCGGCGGCCTGGGCGTCGTCATCGTCTGGCAACAGTGGAAGGCGAAGCAGCTTCGCGTCGAGAAGCACCGTAACGCGACCGACGTGAGCCTCTGACGTGCTGGCCCTATTAACACCCCTGCTTGGACCAAGGATCGCTTCGGCGCTTCTTGGTCCGCTCGGCAAGTACCTGCTCATCGGTTTGGTTGTAGTCGGCTGGACCCTCTACCAGCGCCACGACGCCGCTACCAAGGCGCGTGAAGAGTGTCAGGCCGAGCAGCTACGGGCCGAGATCGCAGAGATCAAGCGCCAGCAGGACGCCACCGAGGCCGCGCTCGCGGCCGCAGAAAAGCAGCAGCAAACGACGGACGCTGAGCTTGCGTCCCTGGAGGCCGAGCGTGATCAAATCAAAAAGGATGCGGCTGCTGCTAGCGGCCAGTCTTGCAAGTTCGCTAAGTCTACTCTCCAGCGGTTGCGCAACATCAGGTAGTAGCGTTGGTGCAGGTCTGCGACTACCTGACGTCCCGGCTAAACTTCGGGAGTATTGCAGCGATCCTGGCGTGCCTGATATAGAGACCGTCGAGCAGGCGACGAACACGCTTGCCGCGACTCGTGTATGGGGCGCTTGTGAGAGGCGGAAACACCGCGACAGCATAGGTTTCTACGACACGACGAAGAAAAAGTTCGACCGTCGACCAGATTAGGTGGCCGTGAGGATCGCAGGTTGTGGAAGCAGTAATAGACTCAGTGCTGGCGAACGGCGTCACCACGGGCGTCGTGTTCCTGGTTATGGGCTATGCCATCTATAAATTGTATGGCAGGAACCAGGAACTCAACGACGCGTTGGTAGCTAACGCGAAAGAGCAGGTGACGGCCAACCTGACTAACGCGGCCGCGATGGACAAGATGACTGTCGCCATCAACGCCTTGGCCCAGGAGCAGCGTATGAATGCCCGAGTGGCGGGAGGCGGCGGATGGCCGGTGGTCTGAGCATGGTCTTCAAAAAGATATTCTCACCGCACGACGGGACGCGAGTGCGCGTGAAGGCTGTTGTAGATCAGTCGCATGAGAGGCTAAATCAGGCCTCAAACCGACTCGAAGAAACTATTCGTGATTTGCTCCACGAGAACGACCGCCTTAAGCGCGAGGATCGCTATGCTAGAGAAAGCACTTAACCGCACCGTTGCCGGTGTCATCCTCGCCGCAGTAGTCTTCGGACTGCTGGGTTGGCTCGTGCCTGCCGACAAGCTGATCCTCGTCTTGAACGGTCTCTTCGCCGGCACCGCCGCAGCCATCCTGGTCGCCTTCGGCAAGCTGCTCGCCAACGCTGTCATGGGCGTCCGACCGTACGACCGCGTGCGCCAGATGACCCTGGGCTTCTTCCTCTGCTGGGTCGCCTACACCATCGGCGTTGTAGTCTCGATCTACTTCCGCTCGGCCGACATCTTCGTCAACTCGTCCTACGGGACGGCCGCCGGCAGGTACATCGCCATCATCGCGGCCGTGCTCCAGGTGACGGCTCCAGACTTCGGCCTGGGTATCTTCCACGGCCGGGAACGCAAGGTGCTGGCTACCGGGTTCGTTGTCGGCGGCTTGGTCGCCATCGGAACGATCTTGTCCCAGTACTACAACGTCCTGACCTACTGGCACTACGACTTGTTCTGAAGGCTGATGGACGGCAGTGTGATCCGCGCCTTCTTCCGCTCGTAGCTCCGCTGAAGCTTCGCCTCCAACCGCTCCCTAAACGTCAAGGGGGCGGTTTCCAGTTTCAGGAAGGCGGCAGGCGACACGTCAGCCCCGAAGGTCATGTCGATCCGCTGCTCGACCTTCTCGCGGAACTCCGTGCCGCTGTGCATCTTGTGGCCGCGACCGCTCCTACTCATTGTCTCTCCAACCCCGTAGGTTTTCGTTTTCTTCTTCGAGCTTTCTGATCTTGTATCTATCCATGAACGAGCCGAGAACCAGGAACGTTATGAAGCCGTTCGTTCCGAGGTCGGTGAGTCCTTCGTCCCCGTTGAAGAGGCCCCAGGCCATCACCGTGAAGGAAAGGACAAGGCCGATAAATTCCAGAGCCCTGAAGGCCGTTATCATTTCGGTGCTCCTTTGAAATCGAGCAAGGCGAAGTCCCGGCGAGCCCGCTTGGTGTGATCGTAGGCATGCAGGAACCATTGCTCTTGCGGGTGATACTTCGTACAGCCGTACCATAGACTGATCGGAGTGATGGTCCGAGTCGATGTCTCGCCACGGTAGTTGGTGTAGACGATCTCGATTGATCGGATTTCTGTGCGCCGCATCAACCGAACATCTCCCTGGCGCGTGAGAGAGGCGAAGCATGAGTGGGGCAAAGGTGCTGGAAACCGCCACGGTCGAGGGGCACGATCTTCCAGCCGTCCTTGCGGGCGGATGCGAGGCAATCGCTGAAGCTGTTCTCCAGGTCGCTCGTAGCGGCACACCCTTCATGATCGCATTCAAGCTGTCGCATGGGTCCATCGGAAAGAACGGTCATCAGGGTCTCCTAGATCAGGGGTTCGGACTCACGTTGCTGGAGCTTCCCGGCGACACGGGCGACGATCTCTAGCTGTCGGTCGGACATTTCATCATCGTTCCAGTAACGACGCAACAGGTCGGTCATGAACTCGCGCTCCCACTCGGTCCACACGGGCTCGTCCTTGACGAACCACACGCGCTCCCGGTTCACGGCATCCTGAATTTGGGTTAGGATGCTGTGAGCATCAGTGTCATCGTGGTCTCGGAATTTCGGCTTCGGCTTCTCGTAGACGCGTGGCCCGGCAACCTTTTCAACCGTGCGCTCGAAGGTGCAAAGCTCGACGATGGTCTTGCCCTGGTCCTTCGCCATGTTGGCGATCTTCAGTGCGGCGACGGCGCGCTCGTTCTCGAACTCGGACCCGAGCATCCCGAGAAGCTTCTCCAGGCGCAGTCGGGTGAAGTTAACCATCCTGACCGGGCTTCCAGTTCACATTGAACTTCATGATGCCGAATAGATCGACCCATAGGTGGATTTCGTTGCCGACGATCTGCTCCAGGTACTCGTAGAGGATGAAGCGGGCCGGTGAGTAGACGCTGCCCGTGCCCCGGCTGATGTAGTTGGTCGAGCCCGGCTCTTTGATCAGGAGCAGTTTGCGTTTGTCGTCGTGCCGGACGACGAGTCGTTCGAGCCTACTGGAAGTCCCCTCCAGATGAATGAACGCGCCTTTGGCGAGGATCGCGGACTTGTCATGGGATACGTGCCGGTGGAAACCGTTGTAGCGCTCCCAAACCTCCAGGCAGAACTTCATCAGATAAACTCCATACCGTCTTTTTCGGCCAGGGAAGCCCGTGGAGCGCGTTTGGCTTTTTCGTAGGCAAAGTTACCGGCTTCCTCGCCCCAGCAATCCCAGCCCGCTCTCTCGTTGCGTGAGAACATCTCCAGATAAGGGCCTTCGGTCAGCGCTTCGATCCGTTCGTAGGCCTCGTCGGGCTTCCGGGAGTGCTCGCGGCGCGGCGAGACGATCAACCGGGGCACGCCGCGCGACTGCCGAGCCGGTGGCTTCTTCGTTGTGGTCAGCAGGCAGCGCTCGGCTTCCTGGTCTTGGCAGTGGCAAGGCAGACCCGGCTCGCCGTAGAACCAGCCGGTACCGCCGCAGTCGCGGCACTCGATCTCGCACTCGTAGGTGTGTTCGGGATTGGCGCGCGTCCAGAAGCCGGTGCCTATCGGGAAGCCCTTGCCGTCCTTGGTCGTCTTCGCCCAGTAGAAACCGACTGTCTTGTACTTCAGGCCCCAGGCCCTGATCACGTCGAGCGCGATCTCCAGATGGGTGTCGATCACCCACACGTGCGCCACGGCATCGGGGGTAAGTCGCTCCAGGACAGGCAGCGCCTTCAACTCGTCGACGGTCATGGTGTCGTAGTGGTTGTCGGGGCTCTTGCTCAGGCCCTTCTTCGACCACGTGAGATACTTCCACGGCGGATCGATGTAGGCCGTGCGATAGTGGCGCTCGGGCAGATCGGACAACGGCACTTTGCGGTAGACGGTCAAAGTATTTTCCTGAGCGAAACGAAAACGGGGTTCGAACGAATGTCGACATGGACCGAAGTCTTCGACGTGAACACGCCGACGAGTTTATCGGCGACGAAAATCTTGCAATGCTTCTTGCCGAACTCAAAGCGATAGGGCTTGCCTGACGCCCGCAACATCCGCTCCGCTTCCCGATAAATAGCGTTGCGGTGCCGGGCGGTCATATCAGGTCCATCCCTTCACCGGTCGACTCCTTCAGCCATGCGGCGTAGTTGCCGGAGGCCTGTCCCAGGGCAAGCTCCAAGGCGGCGGCGGCGGTCGGCATGATGACGACGGTGTATGAGAATGAGCCGCCGTTCTGGACCGAGCACTGCCAGCGATTGTCCTGCGTCCGCACCAGTGTCACCTGACGCGAACGCAGATCGTTTGTCACTTCGTCGAGCAGTGCCCCCAGGTTCATCAGGCCATACCCAGGGCGTGCATGTACAGTTCGAGGATCGTCTCCGCTTCCTCGCGCTCGGCCTGATCCTGCTTGCGGATGCGGATGATGGACCGGATTGCCTTGACGTCGAACCCGTTGCCCTTGGCCTCGGAGTAGATGTCCTTGATGTCGTCGGCGATGGTCTTCTTCTCTTCCTCCAGGCGCTCGATCCGTTCGATCAGCGCGCGGAGTTGGCCGGCGGCCACGGTCTGCGTGGCTTCGTGAACCTCGTCGTCCTTTTTCTTTTTCGAATTAGGGCGTGGCTTGCCGTCAGACGTCGACGCACCGCCGATGAGGTCGAAGCCTTCGTCGTCGCTAGGGTCTCGCATTGCTGATGTCCTTCCATTTCTGACTCAGGGTGAATTCGTCCCGGCTCGTCGGCACCCTGTCGAGGATGCCGAGTTCGTGCATGCGGAGGCAGGTGACGTAGCGGCGACTGGTCTTCGCTGTGTAAGGGCGATCCGGCCACGCGGTCAGCGTGTCGATGACTTCTTTCTGCGAGCCGGTCAGTTGCATGGTCGCCAGGGTCACGCCTCGATACCTCATATCAGGGACATGCCCGCGTCTGCGGCGGGCGCACCGTCAGGATCGCCACCGTCTTCCTCGATCACGATAGCCCCGTCCTTCTTCAGGTCGCGGAACTCTTCGCCCGTGATCTTGGTCCAGTTCGGATCATCCTCGTGCGGCACGGGATTGCCGCCGGGGATCGTGCGGATGCGCGAGCCGTTCTGCCAGTAGCTGTTGGTCTTGAAGACGCGCGGCGCACGGACACGGCGTGGCTTGTCGGGGATGGCACGGTTGATCTCCGGGTCTTGCGGCAGCGGTATCTTCGCGCCGATCTGCTCCTTGATCTCGTCGATCAGCTTCTCAGTCTCGACGGCCGCAGCCGCGCCATCCTTGATGAGGCGCGCTGCGTCTGACTTGTCCGGCGCGCTCCAGTACTCTTCGTTGGTGTCGAGATGCTTCTCCCAGGCCTCCAGGCTGTTGAATGCTAGGTTGGCGGAAGAGTCCGTCACCATGCCGTCCGGTGTCAGGACAGCACGGCCGCGCGTCAGCCCGCCGTAGTTCATGGCGGCCAACGGAAAGGCGGTGTAGCCCTGGACCCAGGACCACGCGACCACGGGCAGCTTGGCCGTGTGCTTGCGGTCGAAGGTTCGGTCGACGATGAAGGTGTGAGGCGCGGCTGCGAAAATGTACATGTTAGCTCCGGGGTTTCTTCTCTTCGATCAGGAGGTACGCGGCGGCCGCGTAGACGATGACACCCAGTAGCTCGGCCTGGGCAGCGTCGTTCGAGCCGCGCTCGTGCATGCCGGTCGCTTCCTGGGCCTTCTTGCAGACCTGATAGGTCAGGCCGCCGAGCCCTACCATGCGGGAGATGCCGAAGATCGGCTGCTCCAGGAACGGCTTGTCGTTGGCGTGCCGCTCTCTGCCCTTGCCGCGCGCGGACTGGTCGTACGCTTTGGTCAGGACGTCGGCTAGCTTCTCGTAGCCGGGCACGTCGAAGCTGGGCTTGACGGGGATGGTCAGCTTGGAATCCCTTGGGTCCGTGACGACAGACCCTGGGTCCAGGTAGGCGCGGATTAAACTAGCTTCGTCTGCCGTGATGTATGCCCCGGATAAGTTGCGCTCCACCCCTAGTTCATCGAGGAAATTTTCAAAGCGGAGATTCCGTTGCTCGCTGTCGAGCACGTCGTCTTCGCGTTTTCGGAACGCTTCCAACAATTGCAACAGATAGGGGTAATGGTCTCGTACACGGAACGTTGGCTTTTTGTTCGCAACGGTGGTCATGGCTTGGCGACTCCTGGGGCCTCGTACGGGCCGAGATCGGTGATGAGATCGAAGCGCGAGTAGCGCCAGGGGCCAGCCACCATGAAGCCGTGACGATCAACGGCAGGGCCGCCTACCGAGTCCTTGTAGTCCTTGCTCAGACCCATGACTACGAACCGGGTAGGCTTCTGCTCGATCTGCAACCGCTGTGAGCGGTTGTTCTTCATCTCGACGAGGTGGCCGCGAAGTCCAACCTTGTCCAGGATCGCAGTCTCTAGGCTGCGGGCGGCCATCTCGCAGGTCGCAGTCGCTACTTTGAGATCGTCCTGCGCCCGCTCCAGTGCAGAGCGGAGCGCCACGATTTCTGGATCGTTGGAGTAGTTGAACTTCACGATGTAAGGCCCCTAAGTGAGTGTCGGAAGATAGTTTACTTTTAGTTCACAGTCAACCGGGTCTTGAGAGACATTTTCACGGACGTCTGGTTGAACTTCTTGGCGACTGCGCGGTCCAGGTTCACGTTCTCGCGCTTCGCCAGCGTGACCATCAAGCCGTGCAGGAATTCAAGCGGATACAGGGGCACGTCGGGTGAGGCCGCCGACCCCAGGCTCGACATGATCAGCCGGCCGAACTGCGGCAGTGTGCCTTGGTTCGTGCCCTGGAAGACGTTCGAACGCGGCTGCGTACCGGGGTGCCCGACAGTCAGCGCCACGAGGTCGATGCAGATGATGACGTCCGCCATCTCATCGGCAAGCTCTTCAGCGGTCGCCCGCGATCCAGGCACGCCGCATCGCTCGCGGTGGAGCTTCTTCAGGATGTTGCAAAGCTCGCCGGCCTCACCGGCAAGTTCGTTGAGCCGCCAGTCGGCGTTGTTGGCGAAGTCGCCGGGGTCCCACTCCTGCTGTCGATTCAGGTTGGCGGAGCGGAGATCGTCGAAGTAGATCAGATCGGCCAGGGTGTCAGTCATGTGTAGTGCCTCCTTGAATGATGAAGCGGACATAGCCATTCCACTTTAAGTGGTTGAGAATAGTCTTCGTGATGCGCGTGGACATTCGTGTCGCCGCAAAAACAAGTCCCCTTTTTGAGGGTCCCTCTTCTTACGGCGCGTTCGACAGCCGTATGGGCCTTGTGTTTCTCCGGGTTTTTATGCTTCCAAGTCTCTGCATTACTGCGCAGCCACGCCTTGCGTTCGGGTGTTCTGCTGCGTTCATTATCGTACCGGCGGACGGAGTCGTTCGACCGCCGATAGGCACGGACTTTCTCACAGACGCAAGTCTTGCACGCGCCTAACAGTCCATCCGCCATGTTACGATGGGGGTAGAATTGCGTCAGAGGCAGTGTGGCGCGACAACGGTTGCAGGTTTTCAAAACGGGATGCCTAGATCAGGGATGTCATGGTTCGGTCTCGGGTAGTCATCGGGGAAGTTCAAATAGGCGAACTCCCCATGCGCGGCGTGTGCCGCAGCATCGTAGGCACGGGCCGCTTCTTCTGCGGTGTCGAACCAGCCCAGCGTGATCGACTCGCCCGTGCCCTGGGCTGCGATGCGGGCTCGGTAGCGCCGCTTGTTGCCCTGACGCGAGACGCCCTTGAAACCTGACAGCGACCAGCCCTCACGGTTGGCGTTGTTCTGGATGAAGCTGCACACGATGAGGTTCCACCGCTCGTTGATAAGTGAGTCACGATTGCGGTGGTCAACCTTCATGGTCGGCGGCGCTCCGACGATAAAGCGATGCAGGTAGATCGTCGTCCGCTTCGGCACGGTGACGGTCGTGCAGACGTACGGCTTGCCGCTGCCGTTGTGGACGTGCGACCGCCACTTGTACTGCATGCAGCGCTCATAGTCGACGTCGGAGACGGTGGCGACGCGACCGCATTGGAGGTGGAGTTCCTTCATGTCTTTCGCTCAGCGTTGCGACGGCGGACGAAAGCCATGGTCTCCTGCTCCACCTGAGCGCCGGTCAGGACGCCGTGGAAGCAGGAGCCGTACCAGTGGCCCATCCAGAAAATGTTGATCTCAGTGAGACCGACCATTCGACCCGTCTGCGGGTCCTGGACGCTCTTCACCCGGTAGTCTGCCGCCGAGTCCATAACTGCCAACTTCCTCTCGCCACTTCGAACTGCATTCATCTTCAACCGGGACCTTGCTTCCCGCCAGATAGTAGCGCGCCAGGACGCGGTGAATGTGCGCCGTCATGGACGTGCCTTCGGCTTTGGCGGTGGCTTTGATCCGGTCGTGAAGGAATTTCGAGATGTCGAACCGCAGATAGATCGGGTTCGGCTTCGATCCACGCACGCGCTTGCGCCTCGGAAAACGCTTGCGGTCAGCGTCGACGACTTTCTTCACGCTCGACGTCGACCTGCCTAGGCGCTCACCGATGGCTCTCAACGTGCAGCCGTTCTTCCAAAGCTGCTCCATGCGTGCAAGTTCGCTATTCATCCATGGTCGGACTATTCGACCGGCTCGCATGTGGGGTTCTACTGGCATGGTGCGCTCTTCCCGTTGCCGAACACGTAGTCGCGCCAGTGGACCCAGCACCAACGACCGTCGCGGTGTTTCAGGAAGCCCCATTTGCGCTCGTCCTTGCCGCGCCAGACGATGGTGACGATCCTGCCGGGCTTCCAATGCGCTCCCGTGTACTCTTCATCGTAACGGCCGAGCACACGGTGGGTGTGGGTCGCTGGACGATACTGCGGCCAGAACGAACGGAC
>JACCDR010868311.1_pt1 | contig 26174 bp, 41 predicted proteins | sample 7446431 | NCBI WGS metagenome assembly JACCDR01 (sample SAMN15323443, study PRJNA562643) | freshwater metagenome | isolation source: river surface water | place: USA:Blue River Watershed | collected 2017-08-17 | reverse complement strand
TACGATCCCGACGACAAGCCGAGCCTCAGCGACCGCTTCGATGCCATCAAGGAAGCGATGGATGAAGTGGGGCCGGACGAAGACGACTTCGACAAGATCCCTGACGCTGAGAAGTTGCACCCGTCCAGCGATCTCTGCGCCCAACTGAAACTGGCGAGCCTCATGAAGACGCCCGCCGGATTCGGCCTGCATGGCGAACACGACATCGTCCTGTTCTCCTGCGGTGAGGACGACTTCAAAGAGCCGCTGACCGACGACGACATTCGCTACCTCATCCGCTGTGGCGTGCGGTGGGATGGCGAGTATGACGGTCTGGGAATGTTCGCCAGCCTGTGATATCCGCTGTTTGGCGGATGGCGCACCGACGCAAGTGTAATCCGGTGAAGCATGATGCGATGTAACCGGGTAATATTCTGACCGGGAGAGGTAGGGACGGGGCGTCTGTTTCTTATGACTGAAGAAGAAGAAAACAGGCTGTTAAAAGTTATCGCTGGCGCACTCAAGTCAGCCATCACTGATCACGGTCCAATCACCACCGAATGGACCGGCAGCGCAGCCAAACGTGTTAGAGCGAGACTGCTTGAAGGCTATTCTGATCAGAGGATGGTTGAGGAAAGCCTTCGTCTGGGAGAATCAAAATACGGCGAAGAGAATCGTTCTCTTCGCAATCGCAACGCCCGACTTCACAAGAAGGTGGGTGAATTATCGGGAAAAATATTAAACTTTAGATTAGGTGAAACTATGAGACTGAATGAAGAGTTGCCACGTTGCAACTGTGCCATGTCCCCTGAGCAATTCAGGGCAGTGGTGGAAGAAAAGTTCAACGAAATGTTCCCAGACTGGACGGACGATGCGCTTCTCTGTAAACCCAGAGAGGCTTTGAAGTTCGATGACGCCGTTCGTCTTGCAGTGGGCGCAGACGTGCCCGACGAAGTCATCAACCGCACACTCATCAACCTCCGCAAGAGTTCTGTGAGCCGCCACCAGAGAGCCAAGGAGTAGACAATGGAGAAGCACCCTGTCACGATCCGCTTTGAGCAGATTGAGTTCCTCGACAAGTGCTTCATGGGGGCTTTGCTCGCCCTCACTCTCATCTACACGGTGGCATGGCTGGTCTGCTGGTCACGAACAAAAAAGGGCGAGCCAATCAAAAAAGGCTGGCCTTTGATCGTGGCAGATGTTATCATGTATCTCTACTTCGCCTGCGGACTGGTCTACCTCTGGTGGCGCTACATTGGGGCGTGGAAGGGCATCTACCACTGAGAGAATCAATCACCCCCCTCTGTTGCCAAGGGGCTGAACATGTGGTATACTCTAACCGAGAAGAGAAGGAGACGGAGAATGCCCGCACTCACCGAAATGAGCGTCCCAGAGCTATTGGACACCCTGGACAGAACGCTCATGATGGAATCCAACCCCGACAAGGAGGTGAACGCCCGCCAACTCGTCCGAGAACTGGACACCCGCAGTCTGTCCGAGAAGGAACAAGGTCGCCTCGTCGTTCTCAAGGATCGCATCTAGGGAGGCCAATGAAGGCAAAGCAACAAAGACTCGCTCCCTGCAATCTCGCAGCGATGGAGGGGGCAGAGCGGAAAGCCGCTCTGTTCCTCTTCGATGGAGTCAAGGTTCACTGTGTTGTCAATGGGGAGCAAATGTCCGGTATGCTGGACATCAAGGGCACCAACAGCGAACCAATCGTGCGGGTTGGTGGCCGGGTAGTGGACCCAGCCAAGATCACCAGCCTGCGCAAACAGCCGGGCGTCATCTGAAACCGTCGCCACCTGCGTGCCCACCGCAGGTGGTTAACTTTTACAAACTATGATCCTCACCAAACTCCTGCAAGCGGACAAAAATCGTATGAGCATGGTCATGGATGCGAAGATCGAGAAGGACGCCAAAGCGCCCAAGAAACACCTTCTCAAGATCATCAAGACACTTCACATGCTGGAGTTTGTGTTGGGTGTCGCTCTCAGTGAAAGCGAAGAAACGCCCTCGCCCTACTACAACAACATCTCTCACGCCTACAGCACGTTCCTTGAAGGACTGGAACACATCGTTGCTGCCTTCGCCGCCAAAGACAAACCGGCGCACCGACTGAAGTTCCTTGACGTTGGCTGCGGTTTGGGCACGAAATGCATGTTGGCGAAGGAATACGGTCTGGCCGCTCATGGCATCGACATCAATTCGCAATACACACTCGTTGCCGCCAACATGGGCATTGAGGTCCAGAATATCAACGCCTTGGAGTATCCGCACTACGGACTCTACGACGTGGTCTATTGGTATATCCCCATCAAGGACAGGAAGAAGCAAGCGGAACTGGAAATCAAAATCTTCAAAGACGCTTCGCCCAACGCCATCCTCTACCCAGCCTCCAACTACATGCCTTGCTACAACGAAGGCGGCTACAACCCGATGGATGACGGCTGGAAGCGAGTAGAGGCCGGCGAGGCTCATTATTGGATCAAGGGCTAACAGAAGGAGAGGCTGTTCATCACCCTCTCTCTTTGTGTGCCTAGTTCAAAATGCGCCAATACATGCCTGAATGCATGTTTTGCTTCATCTTTTCGCCCAAGATAATAACACGCCAGCCCATGCTCCTCAATGATCCGCCACTCAACATCCTTCCTGACGAATAGCACGTCTGCGTTCCTCTCGCTCTTGTCTTTGGATAGATGGTAGATTGTTGCCCAGCATTTCTCTTCACGCAATTTCTCACACAACGACACCAGAGCCTCAAGTCTTTGTGGCCTATAAGTGTATGCTTGCATAAATGCATCAATACATTCAAATATGTTGTTGTTTATTTTAAACTTTAACTCTGCGATCTTCCACAGCGAGTAATACACTTCCTGATCCCATCGCTTTAGATTCACTCGCTTCTTGTACATTTCAATGGCTTTGTGCCACGATCCAATGTCTTCAAACGTTCTGGCTAAGTAGAATACTGTTCGTTCATCATCAGGATTCTTCAAGTGTTCTGTTTCGAGAATTATTAGATCGTTATAAAACTTAACACCACTTCTGTTTCTGCCACCATCGCCCAAGTCTTTGAGTGTGAGATTGGTCTTTCTAACATTCGGGTGAGGCTTGTTGCAACTCAGGTATTCATGGACTGGATGACGCCATGTCCAATTGCCATCATTCTTGATGAGTCTGGGTTTTTCATAGGTCATGGTTGAAGTTTCGTTTTGTCCATAATAAACATCAACGCTGTCGTCTGTAAGAGGGAAGACGGATGCGTTGGTCACGATTTCATCGCAGTCAATGATGAACACATAATCTGATTTTCCTTCGCATCGTTTTAGTGAGAGATTACGATTGTGGCTGAAGTTGACCCACTCGTCTTGATACACTTCGCCCGGCAAATTTAATTCTTTTGCTGTCTGATGGATGATATCAACTGTTTTGTCTTTTGATCCAGTGTCACAAATGACAAAGTGCTGGATATAGGGAGCTATTGATCGCAAACACCTTGCTATACAAGGCTCTTCATTTTTCACGATCATGCTAACGCATACTGTTTTCATAAGATTTAAAAAGAAAAAGGGTTCAACCTAAAATAGTTGAACCCTTTTTTTATTGATTAGGCTGTTCCGCCACATGGCCCACATTCACCTGTTGGCCCACATTCACCTGTTGGTCCCGTCGGCCCTGTTGGACCACAAGTTCCAGTGCTTGTGAGGACACCATTTGTAAAGTTTAATTGTAGGCAACTGTCGTCGCAAAGTTTAACACAAATGGATGTAGTAATTCCACCAGCGGTTCCTGATGGTCCTGTTGGGCCGGTCGGTCCTGTCGGTCCTGTTGGGCCACTAAAGCCCATTGGTCCAGTCGGTCCAGTATTGCCTGTATTACCTTTCGGTCCTGTTGGGCCGGTCGGTCCTGTCGGTCCTGTTGGGCCACTAAAGCCCATTGGTCCAGTCGGTCCAGTTGGTCCGGTGTTGCCTGTATGACCCGTGGCTCCGGTTGCTCCTGTCGCACCAGTCGGTCCTTGTGGTCCGGTTGGTCCAGTTGGGCCAGTTGGTCCGGGCACTGTGCTTGCTGCTCCGGTTGCGCCGGTCGCTCCTGTTGGTCCCGTCGGTCCCGTTGGTCCGGGCACCGTGCTTGCTGCTCCTGTTGGTCCCGTCGGTCCAGTCGGTCCAGTTGGGCCGGTATCTCCATCTACACCGTCAACTCCATCTACTCCATCCACGCCATCAACACCGTCATGTCCTGCCGGTCCAGTATCTCCGGTATCGCCCTTTGGTCCGGTATCACCAGTTGGGCCGGTATCTCCATCTACACCGTCAACACCATCTACTCCATCAACACCGTCATGGCCTGCCGGTCCAGTATCACCAGTTGGGCCGGTATCTCCGGTATCTCCATCTACACCGTCAACACCATCTACACCGTCAACTCCATCTACACCGTCATGTCCTGCTGGTCCAGTATCTCCGGTGTCACCCTTTGGTCCAGTATCACCAGTTGGGCCGGTATCTCCGGTATCTCCATAATCGCCGGTATCGCCTGTGTCTCCCTTATCTCCCTTGTCTCCTTTATCGCCTTTTGGTCCGGTCGGTCCAGTTGCTCCGGTCGGTCCTGTCGGTCCAGTATCGCCCGTGTCACCTGTGTCTCCGGTATCTCCTGTATCTCCTGTGTCGCCGGTATCGCCCGTATCTCCTGTCGGTCCGGTTGGGCCGGTATCGCCCGTATCCCCATCATCTCCATCATCTCCGGTATCACCTGTGTCTCCGGTATCGCCTGTGTCTCCGGTATCGCCTGTATCACCCGATGGGCCTTCTGGTCCTCTGATGTTTCCAATTTTATTCCATACTCCAACTCCTTCAACGCACGCATATTGGTAAACATCGCCGATTGTTGCTTCGTCTGTGCCAAATTTTAAATACATGTCTTCGCAATCCGCTTCCAGACTGCTTGGCTCGTCATCCCCTGACCACCACCAACTTCCATGAACGCCTTGTGGGCCTATTGGTCCTGTTGGTCCAATATCACATGTGCTACATGCTTCACATGTTGGTTCTGGCTCGCCAATACCTTCCCAATCGCCTTCGTCATCCCACTCGCCATCATCAACTGGTTCATCTACTGGTTCGTCATCTTCCAAGACCCCATATGGATCATCCCAGAAGTCATCAAATTCTTCAGCGCCGTATCCTTCATCGTTCTCGTAATCGTCACCGTATCCTTCGTCGCCATATCCCTCATCATCATATCCGTCGTCATATCCGTCATCGCCTAAATCATCGCCTGTATTTGTATTATCGGCTGTGCATGTATAAGCACATTTGCATGAGCATGTACTGTCTGAGGCTGCATAATCTGAGCCAAGGTCTATTTCATCGTTACCACTGTCGGCTAAATCTTTCGTTGTAAAATTATCAATCGGATCACCCAACAGACTACTTCTTAGAATGGGTTTCAAAGGATCGCTGAAGTTATCTACAACTGGTGCCATTCGTCCACCAGAAGATACTGCGCCTGTAGATGGCGAACCGAATGAACTGCCACTGCCTCTTAGTATTGGTTTGGTCGCATCAAAATTGTCTACTAATGTAGCTGTAGGTTTATCCATTGTCCTTGTTACTGGCCCGCCTGTTACTGGCTTGGCTACAGGTTTTGTCACTGGTTTGCTAACTGGATTCGCTACAGGCTTTGTCACTGGCCCCGTTGTGGGCTTGCTGACTGGCTTGGCTACAGGTTTCGTGACTGGTCCTGTTGTGGGCCTTGCTACGGGCTTTGTAACCGGCCCTGTTGTTGGTTTGGCTACTGGTTTTGTTGCTGGCCTATCAACTGGTTTAAAATTGTCTACTGGTGGTCTTGGTGCGACTGGCTTAGTTAAAGGTCTTGAGAAGTTATCAACAACCCTCAAGTCTTCTTGATCTTTAAAATTAGACATCATCTTTTTTTCTCCGTGTTATTTTTGCACTGCATTATCTATAACTATATTGTTCACTTTGAAGAAGGAAAAAATATGAGTACAGTAACAACGCCTGTAGGTGTAGCATCTACAAATGTATATGATGAAGTTTATATTTCTAATTTAGACATGGAAGGCAATAAACCACATTTTGCTAGTGGTGTTTGGACGAAAGGAAAAGACGGTTACATTCTTTTGGAAGTAACAAGTATCGCATGGTCATCCAGCGCTTCGTCTCTTGGCGTGACCGATGGTTTGTTTGTTGATTTTGAAGTCGCAGGTTTCAATCCTGAGTACATGACCCAAGTAAAGGATACGAGCGGAAACGTTCTGACCAAATACAAGATTACTTCACCAAATGGTTCTATCGGCTTCAGTGGTGCGAACGAGGCCAAGTATGTTTGGATCGTAAGAGATGGAGAGCCGCAGGGAGTTTCTTTGAATGAAGATGACACCTTCACTGCTGCTCGCCTGAAAGTATATCTGTCTGAAAACAATTTGCTCGCTGATCCAGTTACCTTCTCGGTAAATTACGCTTTGACCTTTGTTGACCTTACCTCCACTATCAGCGGTCTTTCTACTTCGTCTTCTGTAACCTTGTCTATTGATGAATCCCGTCCTGTTCACAAGAAGGTTCTCTCTGAGGCCGCTCTTTCTGGTTCGGGCTATGGTATTTTCAAGGTTGGACAGGTTCAGTCTTCCACCCGAAATGCTCCTCCATTGACGAGCAGTTCTCGTCCGAATACAAATGATCTTCCTCCGATCTTCTCTGTAAATCTGTTGGATGGATCGCCTTTCTGGACACAATACACGGCACGACACGCCCGCACGAAGGTATTCAGCACTACTCCAAAGTTTGTGTTGTATGCAGTCAATCAGGGCAAAGTAGGTCGTTCAGCAGAGAACGTAGACACTGTCTACAGCCTTGCTGGACTCAAGTTGGATCGTGGAGCATCTGATGACTCCGCAACAGTGGTAATGGATTATGGAGTTGATTTCCAGGCTGTCTAATGACGTTTAAAAGTTAAAATAAAGGCTCGCTCGGCGAGCCTTTTCTTTTTCGACTAGATAAAAGAAAGAGGAAAAATAATATGCCAATTAATACAACCGTAACTTACAATCCCGTTAGTTCGGGAGCGCCGTACACGCCATTGATGGATCACCTTATCCCAACGCCAAAACAAGAAGCTGGGGGTATTTTCAAATGGTCTGGCAAAGAAGTGACTGATTTGTCTCTTGTGAAAAAAGGTGATACCTATGAAATAAAGCAAATCCATCGTGGATCAAATCCATTGGGATCTGGTGGACAAATGATCAAACAGGGACTTGATGCTTTGGGAGTATCAAAGCCTGAGAAGATGACTTTTGAATATGTTATAGAAAAAGACACTGTAGCGAAAATGAAAGTTGATGGCGCACACCCAGAAAACACTGCGTTGGGCAAGACGTTTCGTGATTGTGTGGCTCGTCTTGGCGGCACAATCAAGAAGTGGCATTGTGTGTTTGATACCAAAGGCGAAATCTACAGAATGACCATTGAGATTGAATATGCCAAAGGTTCAACGCCTCCTGCCCTTGTGGCACGATGTCTCAGTGACGCCCCCGCAAAATTTAAAATGTCCGCAGTAATGGGCGGTGATACCTTGAAGCCAGGAGATTTCTTTGCAGTTGATAGAGGCAATGGAAAGTATGACTTGTATCAGGTCGGCAGTGGCGCTGATAAGGATTACGCATTAAGAGTTAGATCCAATGTATCAAGCATTGGTAAAACCACACCTAAACTTGGATTGAATGGTGGTGACTATCCTCCTCCTTCAAGCGGCGGTGGAAGTAGTAGTGGTGGAAGCGGTGGCGATAAGGGCGGTGGTGGTGACAAAGGTGGAAAGCCTGGAGGCACTGATCCAGGCAAGGGTGGCCCTGGAGGCACAGACCCAGGAAAAGGTGGTGGCCCTGGAGGAACTAACCCAGGCGGCGGCGCAAGTGCTGGAGATGGAAAGATTACATACTTGGCTTTCAATAAAGACGGAACCATCTACAAGTATCAGTTGAACACTGCTGGAAAGTTGACGCCGGTTGGCACGCCAGATACCAATTATCCTAGTGGACAGATTAGAGTATTGGCTATGGATCTTTCCAAAGCGCCAACGAGCAGTGATTTGTCTCAATGGATGAAGAATGAGGGTAATGCTGCCAATATTTCCAGAGTCTCAGCCAGAGAGGTTTGTCCTGCGCCTGGAAGTGGTGGTGGTAATACCAGTTTGCCTGTTACTGCTATGAGACATTTCAATTTGCAGCAAGCCATGATGCGAGACAATGTAAGTGTAAAAGACTTCTTTGAGAATTACGTTGGCAAAGATGGCAAGATGAGGGCACCTGATGGCACAATGATCAAGCCTAGCGACTGGCCGCAGTATGTTAAAGATTATTTCAAATACAAGGTAGCCAAAGGACATTTTAATTGGTTTGATCTTCCAGAAGAAGTAAGGACTGAGTTGGGACCACGTCCGAAAGCAGACCCCAATGCGAAGCTGCCAGAAATACCTAAACCAGCAGTCAAAGGATTCAATGACCGAACTGGTTGGAATAGATTGACGAAGGCCGAAATGGCTTGGCTAATGAGTAGATCGAATCATTTGCCGCCAAATCCTGAAGATATCAACTTAGGTTTCCCAACTGAAACCGACAAGCTAATGGCTAGGACATTACTTGAAGGCGAAAGGGATTTGCTTCTGAGGGAAATGGAAAACAACAAGCCAACTGGTGATAGATTGAAATATCTTCAGAGAAGAATCACGCACATCAACTATGAACTGGCTTGTGCGCCCGATGCCAAGACAAAAGGCAATGCAGGACTTTCGGCAGCTACGAAAGCAGAATCATGTACTTCTAAACCTAATGTGCCACCACCAGCAGCTAATACTCCCAAGAGGATCAGTATTGCAGGTAGAATGCCATTTACAAGAGGATTCGTAATTGGAACGATTGTATGGCATGTAGGCGGCAAGTATGCCTTCAATTTTGTGCAGAGCAATCGTATCAAATCTCTTGAAACGCAGGGTATGCCAACTGGTTATGCAACATGGCTAGTTGTCACCTTTGGTGATTTTGATCATCAAGACAGCACCACTGGTAAGTGGGAAGACAGTGTATGGTATCGTGAGATTGAAGACCCTAAAAAACCAGCTTGGGGTGAAGCAGCCCAGAAAGCCAAAGCACAGGCGAATGCTATCATGAATGCTTTTATTGATGACCTTGCTGCTGGCAATACAGATATCAAAGCAAGACCAAATCTCAATCAATGGTATAAGCCATTCGGAGCTAAGGCTATTGCAGCCGCATGGGATAAGGCGCAGGAACGAATAGCAGAAAATGATAAACTATTCAAAGCGCTTCAGAAAGCCGCTGAAGGCAGAGTAGAAGGAATCAAGAAGCGATCAGATATAGCCATGAAATATAAGTCATGCACAGATAGCGAATGCTTGAGGAATTCTATATTGTTCGTTGCTGCCTGTTGTGTGGAAATTCCCAAGAAGATGAACGTCAAACGATCATACATGAACAAAGAGGAAATCAGAGAATACTTTGATGAAATCTATGAGATCATGGATGGAATGGATAAGAGCCTGAACAACTTGGGCAAATCTCTTGGGCCAAGGTTCCAACTAGAAATGTTGCAAGCCAGTATTGATGGTTTCCCTAGCCGAGCGCAGATGTTTGCAATAGATGCATTGAAAGATAAGATCAAGAATGACCCTAACTGCAAATGCAATATCTGCTGCAAAGACCCAGACTGCGTATGTAAGGAAAAGAAAGAAGAAAAGAAAGAAGAGGAGAGGAAACCCATCATTATCATGCCAGGGCTATTGCCTCAGATAAAGGAAATGGGTGAGAACAATAAGAAGAGTGGGCCATTTGGTCCACCACCGTTGCCACCATTGGAAGGCATAATTGAATATCCTCGCCCTCCAAAGAAGGAGCCAACGCCACCGACAAAGCCTAAGAACCCAATACTGGGACCACCGCCTTTGCCGCCGTTGCCTCCTGGCAAGGGGCCAGGACTTCTCCCAATCCTCCGTTAAAAGTTAAACAAGCAGGCCAATCGGCCTGCTTGTTTTTTTGATGAAGTGGCCTTGACAAATTCCCCCACAGTACGATACAATGAAGGGCGTGAAGGGGACGCCAGAGAATCAATCACCCCCCCCAGGAGGCAGCGAGGAGCAACCATACGCATGAGGGGCCACTGACATGAAGACCAGCACAAAGACGTGCCCAGAGTGCAAGGCCGACGTGAAAGACATGGTCTGCGAATGCGGCTATGACTTCTCTCACGAACCTTGCCCCGGCTGTGAGAAGAGGATTGACGTTGAAGTGGCGGTGTGCCCACACTGCCAATACAACCTCATCCTTGGCAAGCCGGCCAAGAAGAAGAAGGAACCGAAAGAGGCGTCGGCACCGCAGCCGAGAGCTACCAAGCAGCGCAAGACCGAACCAGCCGCCGAGAGCGGCGAAGTCAGACACGTCACCCGACCTGTCGGCGGGTCTGTGATCTTCGTTCCGGCGCTGGGGCGCATGGGCGGACGGTCAATTGACTTCGCCGAACTGCACATGAAGGACGACCGCAAGCCCGAAGACGTGAGCGACGACGATTTGCTGGCGTGGGCGGTGCGCTTGCGGGACGTGTGGAACGTGCGGGTGCCTGACAGCAAGGGCTACCTGAGCAATCACGCTCTGGGCTACCTAGCGCAGCAGGCCGATGAGAAGGTGCTGAAGCACAACAGCCAGCGTATCGTTCGCCTTCTGGGCGGGGACGACTGGTGAACATCCATGCAGGGTGCGCCTCGCAAGGGGCGCATCTTGCATGAGAATCAATCACCCCCTCATCCTACCAAAGCGGCTAACCACTTTTCAAGGTGGAAGATAACTGCTCTTTGATGCGACCAAAATTGCCTACCTACTGAGCGAAAATGAACACCAAGAGCGCCCGGCGAGCAGCGGAATTCGTCCGTGGAGTGGATTACGATATCCAGGGCAGGCTTGAATCTGCTGTTGTGCCGGGCCACGAAGCACGGTTATACTGCGTGTCCTTCCGGCGAGGCATGGACGTGATGAACTGCCAGTGCAGACGAGACACGGGGGATATCTGCAAGGGAAACAAGCATAGCATTTGCTTCCATGTCCTTGCAGCGCTTGTGTTTACGGCAAGGCGACACAAGATGAGGCTGACGTTCTGCAAGACCCAAGAGCGGGCGCAACTGATCAGCCGGACAGGTGGAACCATCGTAGAACTGATCTCCGACCAGAGCCAGAAAAGGGGGTGGATCGTCTATCGTAGTCTGAAGGAACAGGCGAAGGAAAACACCTAATTGGCACAAGTCTTGCATACTTACCTCTTGCCAGGATGCGGCGTGGATGGTAGGATGCTTTAGCGGGAGGCTTTCACAGCGAGAATTAAAAATGGCTACGCAACAAGCGGTTCGTGCATTGGGGCACGAAGTCAAAGACTTCCTCCAACAAGTCTACTCTTCGTGTCTGCTGCTGCAAGCCAGCGATGGCGACGAGGCCACGCAAGAAGTCGCCACGACGCTGCTCAAACGGGCTAGGTCGTCCAAGGAAAAGATCAACACCAGTCTCGCAGAGTTGATACCTATGAAACCCCCTTCCCTGCGCCTCCTCATCGTGGAGGACGAAGCGCCCATCCGCCGCTCCCTGCGGCTGATGGTCGAGAAAGCCGGCCACAAGGTCGTCGCCGAAGCGGAAAACGGCGACGACATGGTGAGCAAGGCGCTGAACAACGACGAAGTCCAACTGATCGTCTTCGATGTCCATCTGCCGAAGTGCGATGGTTTCGAGGCGCTCAAACGCATCAACAACGAACGAATCCTGCCCGCCGTGGTCGTGACTGGCGACGATGATCTGTCGCTGGTGGAGCGAGGCATGGAGGAACACGTTCTGGGCTACCTCATCAAACCCATCGAGCCGCCCGAACTCCTGGCGGCAATCGGGGTGGCCTACGCTCGCTTCACGGAGATGATGGAACTGCGGGAGGAGAACGATACCCTGGAGCGTCAGATGACTCGGCGCAAACTGGTGGAGCGGGCCAAGGGTGTCATCCAGCGCCGCAACCGCTGGGACGAACAGGCCGCTTTCCGCTGGCTCCAGAAGACAGCGATGAACACCCGACGCCCGATGGAGGACATTTGCCAAGACGTGATGGATGGCCGGATGTGATCGTGGTGGACGCTCGTACAGGCGGGACAATGAAGTCCCGCCTGTTTACATTTAAATTTCGGGAGAATCAATCACCCCCCCTCAATGGAGGTAGCCATGTGGGTATACGAATACATCATCCGTCACAGTGAGCGCCCCGACGAGCGCCGAACGTGGTGGAAGCAAGCTGAAGAAGTCGCCCATCAGTGGACGAGAGAAGGTCTGCTCAACGTGCGTATCTTCCTGAAGCACGAAGACGGCAGAGAGCAAGACCTGCATTGGGTGCCAGAGAATCAATCACCCCCCCAATGATGAAAACTGCCCTTGACAACGCAAAGTCGCCCCCCTAGAATATAGGGGGAGGAGGGGATTATGGCTGTCAAAGACGTTTCCGAAGGCGACAAGCAATACATCCGTGACTATGTATCTGCTGCGCCAACCGCTCAAGCCAAGAAAGAGCGTCGTCAAGAGTGCGCTGACGTGTTCGGGCTGGATTTGAGTCAAGTCGCTGCGATCTCAGCGCATGCTTCTGGCAAGCTGGCGCAGAGGCGTGTCGCTCCTGTCCAACCTCAAGCATTCGGCCCACCGCCCACCTTTGCCGAGATGCCTGCTGGTGTGGCACTGGACTACGACAACCCTCCCAAGAGGATGTATCGCAACGCTCTGTTGGGCAAGGGCGGGTTCGTGGATCGTCACACCGTCGCCAGCGAACGGCGGCATCAGAGGGTGTTGGTCTTCCCAGGTCGCAAGTGCCTGGAGATTCCCTACTGGTTGGAGTTGGGATACACGCCCAGCAACATCGTCGGCTGTGAGTGTGAGGCGAGCGCTTGGCCGGAATTCCTCTACAACGCCTCTCGCTACGGCATCAGCGTCCGCACTACGGACGTTCTCAACATCGCTGGCGAAGATGCGTGGGATGCGGTCCACCTCGATTACTGTGGACCCATCGGCAACGACATGATCAACCACCTGAGAAATCTAAAACTTAAACGAAAGGGCATCTACGCTCACAACTTGCTGGCCGGGCGTGAGAACGAGTCTGCGCAACTGCTGATTGACTACTACTTCAGCGCCATGTCGGGGCTGCGACAGTTTCTCAGCACGGAGAACTTCATTGATGCCCTGCATGGCATGGCAGCATTGAAGCAGGCGCAGATACACAGCGCTCAGACTAAGGAGCAGCAGACGCCGGACGTGGAGATTCGGGATAAGCGTGATACTGCGATCCCGATGGCTGTGATGCACCACATCAGTCATGAATGGCGTCCGACCTATCGCACGCACCCTTCGCCTGTGCTTCCGAAGCATCTTCAGGTGGATGAGGCTGTGCGCCGGTGTCTGGTGCTGTTCTTCAAGGGGCTGTGGCGCTGTCTGGTCGCTTTCGGCCCCACCCCCGAAGAGGGCGTGGAGGCAGCACACCGAATACTGGAACTGTTTGATACCGCCATGTCGCCGTATCACCTCATCAGTGAGGCGGAACAGTGGTCGTATGTCAGCCCCAGCCGTCAGAAGTTTCTCTGTGACTTCTACGTCATGGAACTGGTGAATCCGTTCGGCACCGTGAGCGATGAAGTGGTGAACTTCATCAACCAGGGTGTTGCTGCGATGGCGCTTCACGGCATGGCGGCGCAAGAGATCAAGACGCAAGAGGAGTTGGCGGCATCTGCTACCACCTACAATTGGGGATTCCAAATCCGTTGTAGGGATCGTAGCACGCCGCACTTCAACACTGGATACAAGGCTACCCAGGCTGACAGCATCGAATGCATGGTGGGTGGTTGCAGTGCTAGTTCGCTCAGAGTCCGCTCCATGAACAGCGCCATCACCCGTATGCATGAGATGATCCGCAACCGCAGCATCTACGCCAAAGACCGCAACACCGGGTCTGTTGTGCGGAAAATGCTGATCCCCACCCAGGAAGAATCAATCACCCCCCCTGAGTGACACAGGAGCAGGGCATGAGGTTCACCTACTACGGCGATTGTATGACCGGACTGCGATGCCCTCGCTTCCGGTCTAAGATCGCCCCTGACGCTGACGAGTTAGGACAGATTGTCTACGCCGAGAGCGGAGACGTGACCTATCTCTGTGCAGCAGAATTCGCTGAGAAGGTGGACGTGCTTGCAGCGCACCAGCACTACCTGACGCTGGACCCAGACAAGGATGAGATCGAGTTGGGATACAACGAAAAGTGTGGCGTGGCCTGGATTTATGAACACGCTAAGGACGTTCATTATTTCTACGCCTAGCTCTTGACAAGTCGCCCCCCTCTCCCCTATACTGAAAAATGGGGGAACTTTCCCTGTCTGGAATAGGAGAATCTGTGCAGCAAAGGGGGGCGAATGAGCAACAATCCACCGAAGAGGAAGCGGACCTACCACTATCATAAGTGCCCCAAGAAAAGTTGCGGGCACATCTGGCGTCATACGGCGATCCGCATGGACGACCGCAACGCCCATAAGTGTCCCAAGTGTGGTAGAGTCCAATGGGACAAGTACCACTATCCGCACCATGCGAGGTAAAAGTTAAAGAGGAACAGAACCGTGAATCCTGCCCATGTGCGCATCCTCGACATCATTGGAGACGGCGAACTGCCTGCACGGGACATTCGCACCGCCTTCAATGAACGCATCCGCAGCGACGAGAAGATCACGACTGGAGCGTTCGGAATCATCCTGACGGAGATGACGGTCGCTGGTCTAATCGTTCAGCGTGACGACGTGCTGCCCAACACGTCTGTGCAAGCCAAGTTCTACCGCAAGCCCGGCGTCATCGCACCGATCCCCTGCCTCTGGTCGGTTCGACAGAAGGTGCCTGAGATCGTCGTCGTTGGCCGGCTGCTGACCGAACATCCGCCTTCCGTAATCGTCGTCGCTCTCACGCCCGAAGACGCCCTTGCCAAATACAACCGGCTGACGTTCGGGACCGAAGAGGCTCCCAAGCAGTCTGACTTGTTGCCGGTTGATCTGGACGCCGTCACACCTGTCTCCGTTCTGCTCTGATCGCTCTTTGTTGCACCGGCCCACAAGACGGGGGGAAAGCCCCTCCCCGTCTTATTTTTTTGGAGATTACATGAGTTCGATGCACAAGATTGAAAGTCGTGTCGCAACTGGCATTCTTCCTCGCTTCGCTGAAGTGATGCTGAGGATCATTCAGTGCGTCAAGGAAGAGAAGAAGGTCAGGCGAAGCGAAGTCTGTGCAGCGAACGGGCGTGGCTCTCCAGGCAGCGATTACCGCTACCTCGCTCTGATTCTGCGGTTCATCAGCGAAAAGGTGCCGGGCTATCCCATCGATAAATTTAAATCTTACATGCGCAAACTCCAGCCAGACCGTCAAAAGGCATACTGGAGAACGTGGCGTATCTTCACGGACCCAAAGCATCACGCCACACCCCAAACAACGCTCTACGCCAAGATCGCCAAAGAGTCAGGGCGTAAGCCGCCTTTCTCTCTGGCCGACGAACAGATGGGCAGAATGTATCAGGTGATGCTCTACTACGCCGTTGCGATCCTCAACGAACATTGGCATCCGGTGAATCTGGAATTGCACCCGATGCCACGGATCAAGGACAAGCGTAGGCACAATCACTATCTGACGAAATTCCCCACCACCACCTACTGCCCTATTGTGTGGCAGGGCAGCAAGCGCAAGCCAACAGAAATCAAGGTCATCTCTCAGCGCCTCGCCGAGATGAGTGACCGAGCGATTTGCAGAAACGAACTGGTTGAGGCTTTCTGCGGCTCTGCTATTGTCTCGCTCATGGTCAAGTATCATAAGCCCAGCATTCAACTATGGTTGAATGATATCAACCCTGCGCTTGTGCAGTTCTTGAAATGGGTCAGGGATGAACCTGAATACCTCATCCACATGCTCTACACCGACTTGCCAGACGAAGACAAGTGGCGCTCCTACAAGGAAGGAGAACACACTGACGGCTGGAAGATGTTCTATCGAATCTACTACTCCTACGGACAGTTCAACACTGGATTCGGTGTGCATCAGGCTTGCACGCAAACCAGACAGGTAAGCAAGTTCATCCACGCCAATCGGTTGTTGAAAGGTGCCAAGATCACCAACTACGACTTCCGAACGTTGCTACGACACAAGGCAGTGAGTAGGTCGATACTGTATTTGGACCCGCCGTATTGGGGCGAACGCCAGCCCTATAGTCATCCGTTTGTGGAACAGGATCACCACGACTTGAAGAGCGTGCTGGATGGACGTGGCAACTGGCTCATGTCTTACAATGACTGTGAGCAAGTGCGTGGGTTGTATGATCCGTCGCAGATTACCACCATCAAAAGCACGAAGACAACCTACGTCACAACGAAGATGGCGAGCGCCAGCCGGGACCGGAGCGAACTGCTAATCATCCCGTATTGACAAACGTGGATGGGTTTGGTATACTAATAGGGAGGGATTCTACACATGAAGACGCTCCGCTTCATCTTCGATCTGTGCATCGCCGCAATCTGCTTGTTGATCCTCTCTCCGTGGATCGTGCTGGGGCTGATCGGGTTGGTATTGACGCCATCTCAAAAAGTTAAATCCGATTGCCAAAACAAGCCTTGACGCAGTTCTACCGGGCTTGATTTCGTCAAGCAAATTTGGCATAATGTTTACGCTTTATTAGGAGATTAACATGATCCAAAAGTTAAAGGAAATCTGGTTCACGGCGGTGTGCTTCTTCATGCACAGAGGCAGTTACACGCCCAAGCCAGAACTCGACGCTGATGGCGTCAAGGGAATCCATTGCGCCAAGTGTGCAGCGGACTTCACGGTGCAAGAGCGTGTCTATAAACGCATATTCAAGGAGTGAAAAAGTGACACGGAGCGAGAAAACGCTGATCGCCGCCTTCCTCAAAGACCTGTCTACGATCTACGGCAACAACAGTTGCAACGAACTCACCCTGCCTGATACGCCCGAAAACCGCCTCCTCGTCAAAGCCGCCAACAAGCACGCCACCGGCACCGAGCCGGACGAAGAGGATTACGTCAGCGATGACGGAACCCTCTGTGTGTGCGATTGGTTCATGGTGGACTTGCTGCGCCATCGCCTCCAGAAGCAGCACGGCATCACCGACGATCAACTCCCCGCCGTTGGCTGACTATCACAACCCAACTTTCTTGATTTCCTAAAAGAAAGTTGGGGTTGAAAACGGTCAAGGAAAATCATAAACTAAATACAGCAATGAGGGGACGCAAGGAATAAGAGACGAGAGATGAGTGTTCTGAGTTTTCGCCTGACCGAAGTGATGCATCTCCTCAAAGGCTTGAGAATGCTGAGGGACGCTTCTGAGTCCGATGTCCAAAAGACGCTAATCGGAGAAACAATCTGCTCCCTGATGTATCAAGCCGTTGGAAAACTTAAAAACCTAGAGCCGTATATGCGAAGTGTGCAGTGGATCAGGGACGAACTGATCTATGAGAACACTCCCGTAGAGAAAAACGGCACCTGTTCTTGCGGACAACCCTGTCGCACGAAGATGTGTGCAGCGTGTTGGAAGCAGATCATGTCTGAATTACATGGTGCGCCCGGCCATGTGTGCAAGACGTGAGTATAAAAGTTAAAACTTGCTGGTCACATCTAAAGACACCCGGATATAGGTGTGAAACTCACACCTAACAACTCACCCTTCAAGGGCGAAGGAGACTGTCAGATGAGCGACCGTAAGTTCCACACGCTGACCACCCGTGACTGCTACAGCGACATGTTCCCGCTGGGCACGATCCTCTGGAGGGCCACGCAGCAGTTCAGCGACAGCGCCGAACTGGAGGACGTGATCTTCGACAAGACGGACAAGGGCACGTTCATGTGCAGGGCGCACTTCCTGGGCGTCAGCGCCGGCTGGGAACCCCACGTCTACGGCTCCCGCAACGTCTACAACGGCCCGACCCGTGGCATGGTGGTCTTCATGGACAACGAGCCGCAGGAGGACTGGACGCACCTGATCGTGACGGGCGTGTCGAAGGCGATGCGCCAGCCGGTCGGCCCCGACGGCGGCAAGAACGACAAGGGCATGTGCCTCTTCGCCAAGGAGGCGACGCCCTACGAAGTGGAGGACTACCTCGACTTCCGCTCCCGCCTCGCCCAGATCCGCCGGCAGCACCCGAACGTGCCCATCGAGGAGATCGTCTCTCTGTCGATGGACTGCTGGCCGGACGAGAAGCGTGAGGGCGAGCGCCGCCTCGTCGTGGATCGCCACAACCAGCAGGCCACCGGGGCGCTGTACGACTACGCCCACCTGCTCGTCAAGTGACCTCCCGCCGCACCCCGGACAACGTTGTCCGGGGTGCCCCCTTTTGAACAAGGAACTCTCATCATGCGATACTTCGCACAAGTGACGGCTGATCGGAAGTGGGACGAAGTCAGCGAGGAAGTGTATAACAACACGACGGCGATGTTCAATTTGGACGACACGCCTCGCTACAACGGCAACCGCTTCTGCTTCGGCGAGAAGGAAGGCATCCGCTTCGCCTGCCCGCTGCCACTCAATCAGACCGAACTGGCGATCATCACCCGGCTCTGCGGTGCCGAGCGCTCGTGCCCCGCCTCCGTGCCCGGCGGCTTCGTCAACCGCCCTGACTTCCTCATCCGCAAGAAGGGCAAGGCCAAGCCGGTCCTGCTCCATCTCTCCACCGGACAGGTCTTCAGGAAGGACATTTCCAAGATCGTGCCCCCAGCGCCCCCGGCGACCGTCACGACTTCCCCGACCGGCGGACTCATCAGCGGCCAGGGCGGGAACTAAAACTTAAATTCGGCATCAACGACGATGACCTGCATAGATCAACGGCGATCTGTGCAGGTTTTTTCTTGGGAGGAACTGTGCATGTTAGTCTACAAAATCCGTCTTGGTATCTCCACCCTCGTATGCGACAATCGTGCAGAGGTTGAGAACGTACTGGACTCGCTGTTGGACAATCCCAACTGTAAAGTCAGCATCGAATGTGTGCAGATGCCCGATGAGGAGTTTGCGAAACTCCCCAAGGTTGGCTGCATCAAGGAAACCGAAACCGACGACGACTTCACCGGCCATGTGGGGCAAATAGGCGAAATGGACTTCCTCAACGCCCTCGCCAACGCCGATAACGGAAATGAAATCGTAAAGCAAGTCAACGAGTGGGGCATGAAGTATCCTTACCAATGGCCGTTCTATTGCTTCCGCACCGCATCTGTGCATTTCTGGAACGGCTTCGCCCGTGGCCTCCGACAGATGGGTTTCACTGAGGAGCAAGTAGCACAGCAAATTCAGACGAAGAATGTCCGCTATATGATGGACGAACACCACCCGCTGCTTGAGCAACTTGGCGAGCGAATGGCCCGCAATCGCTTCAAGCCTTACCGTGAAACTGATCTTGACAAATGTGCAGATGATATGATAGCATAAAAGGCATGGTATCAAAACTTGAAAAGGCTCGCCGAGCATGTGTCAGGAAGCGAAAATACACAAAAACGCAAGCCGAAGCACGCTTGGCCGAGATGCAGTCACAACAGAGGATGCTACTTGTCGTCGTCTACAAGTGTCTCCACTGCAAGAGGTATCACCTGGGGACGCCGCCGCCGATCTTGGAGAGTCTAATGTGGGAAAAGGACTCACGCTGAAACAAGTTCGGGAACTTTACATCTCAAAAGTTAAACCGGCATGGGCGTCGGATGACTTGTGGGAAACTGTGCAGCATGAAAGCACACGCCGGTTCATGGTCTATTGCTTGGGCCGTGAGCCGGTGACACCCGACCTGATCGTGACCACGGAGGAAGGAAATGTACCTTATTGATTCTCCAGCCGTCGCCAAAAAGGCAAAGAAAAGGGTCAAACTGCTTTCAGGCGATGGCATATACAGCAACGAAGTGTGCAGCATCATCCAAGGGAAGTTCATCAACACGGACTCCCTGCTGCTGTGCATCAGGCTTCGTGCGTGGCAAGTGGAGTTGACGGTTCTGGAGGATGAAGACGATAAGTTCAAGCACCCTGTTGACAAGATCGTGGCATTCTTGCACGACCTGACCGACAAGCCTCGATGCCCGAACCACTTCGCCTATGATTTGCTTTGGAAATTGCTGGAGTATCATGGATGGAGTGAGCGGTTCGCATTCTTCCAGCATGTGCGGGCGCTAGGCTACGAGCAAGGTGTGCAGGAAGGATACCGACAAGGCGAGGAAGTGCAAGCCGATATTATTGTGAGAGCAATCGGCCCGATAACCTAAAACTTAAAAGGAGTCAGTCAATATGGCTGTGCATACTCATCAGTGCCCGAAGTGTGGTCAAGTCTGGCGACATGACCCTCGCCCACACTGGAGCGCTGAGATGCTGGAGCGGGCGCACAATTGCCCCGGCTGCGGCAAGTACACCACCGCCGGCCCAAAAGATATTTCCAAGCAGGCAGAATACGACTTACTGCCGCTCAAACAACCTGAAGAACATCCGAAGAGAGAGTAACATGGAACAATGCCCTGACTGCGAAGTTAATATTGGCGATCTGCATACGCCGGGCTGTGACTACGAAGACTGCCCGTATTGCGGACGCCAAGCGCTGACGTGCAAGCACGCCGGTTCAATCCCGATGGACGACGCTCTGCCTTGGCTTGGCTGTCGGAAGATGGAGAGCGCCGCCGTCAAGATGGGTTGGTATGCTCGCCTTGGCGCACCCGGTCAAGGCTACATTCCATGCGAGCGAGCCGAATTCGGTGCATGGCCTGATGTGGGCCGTGTCTTGGAACAACTCCACTGGAACCGGCAACTAAAGGAATTCGTCCCCCCATGTTGATGCAAGCCGCCAATATCGTTGACAACGCCTGCAAGATGATTCGGGATTGGCCCGACCGCCCCGAATTTCGCCTCGCTGGCCTCAAGTGCATTGAGGCAATCGTTCTCGCTGGCGTTGGTTTGCCGATTCAGTACACGCAGACCATTGTTGATCAGATAACCGGGGAAGATGAGTCGTGCGCCGCCGCCGCCCAACGCATCTATGACTCGCAATTCGTCTTCCCACGTCAACATATACGCCCCACCCCCGGAGATGTGACAACCAATGTCTGAAAAAATTCACTACGCTCATCCTGGCAGCAAGGAGGCATATTGCAAGAAGGTAGGCAAGACGAGCGACAGGATCAACGAAGTGACCTGTGCAGCGTGTCGCAAATCCTTCTACAAGACGCAGAACGCCCAGCATCGCCCGCCAAGAGAGGAAGACCTGAGACGAGGTTACAAGAAAGGGCAGTGGTGGCGATTCGGCCCCCGCTATTAGGAGATGGATGCCGTGCAAAAAATTAAAAACTTCCTGCTCGCCATTCCCCGCTTCTTCCTCGCCATCCCTGGCTACCTACGCCGGGTGTGCTGGCCCTACCACTGCCCCAAGTGCGGCAAGCATTTTGAGAAGATGGGCGCAACCGACTTCGCCCCAGATATCGTGGAAGGCTTGAAGCGTGAGAGGTTGTTTGAATTCACGATGGCTTACAGCTATCAGTGCAAGAAGTGTGGCATCACTGTCATGATCGCTTAGGAGTTACACCATGCAGGCAGAACGTGACGCTCTGATCAGCCAGACCGCCAAGTGGTTCGCTCACGAAACGCCCAAGGGCATCAAGTCACTGGATGACCTGTATTGCGCCGACCGCCCCAACTATGGCGGCGGCATCGCCCTGTTCTCGTTTCTCGCCCTGGACACGCTGCGTACCTTAATAGAGATGGGATACGCCAACGTGGACAACCAGCAGCGCCGAGCGCCGTCTACTGCTGAGTTCGTGCAGTTCATGACCGACCACCCCGGATTCACAGCCAGCGGCTACGTCGTGGAAGCGGCGAGGGATGATTGCCGTGTGGCGATCACCGGCCTGGACATCAGAGGCGATCACCCGCCCGAATACATCGCAGCGCTGCGGAAGTTCAGCAAATACTCAGAGAAGGCGGTGTTTGTGCAGGGCAAGCTGTCGGTGTCGTGGTAGAGAATCAATCACCCCCCCGATGTGGAGATAGTGCGAAGAAAAAATGTGCAGGGGGTTGACAAGTTCCCCCTGCCTGCTACAATGAGAGTGTGTGGGCGTTATAAATGTTAAACGCCTGGACGTGAGGGACGCATGAACCGTGACTTGATACGCCAGAAACTCCAGACGGATCAGGCGTGGCTGGAACGTGCGATTGTCTCGCTGACCAACAATCAGGCATGGGACGCCGATCATGTGCAGCGGGCGACCTACTTCTTCAACTGGATCAACCGGGGCAATCATCTGTCCGGGCGATACGTTGAAGAGGCTCGCCAGTATGTCATGATGTATGTGGACGATCTGCTGAACATCATCCTGCGAACGAAGCGGGAGCATGTTGCCAAGCTCAAGGCAGAGATCGAGCGTGAGGAGCGTGCGATCAAGCAGATTGAGGAAGCGCTGTCAACGCTACCTCTCACCGGAGAATCCAACATCCCTTTTGAAAAGCCGGTCAAGGCACAGGCAGCGCCCTTGGCCGGTCCACCGAAACAGAAGAAGTTCGCTGCCCCTGCCGTTGGTGGCGGCGCACAGGTGATACAAAAGCAACTGACCGCTGGCGATGCTATGATGCCTGATGGCTCCGGTCGGACTGTCGCCCAAGCGTGCTTTGAGGAGGGCTTTTACTAATGGCCGACAACAACGTCGTCGTGATGCAGGAACCCGACACCAACGGGGAATACATCGCCCCGGAAGCGTATCTGGCGATGGCCGGGCAGGAATTCCATCTCTACTACGATCCTAGCGAGAGACTTCAGCCGCCGCAGCGTCTCAAGGAAATCATCAACGAGATGCCTCACGACCGGCTGGAGGTGCTGCCCAAAACGCTCATCATCAACGAAGAGGACAAGCCCGATCTGAAGTGGCTGGAGGGCATTATCGACAAGCGTGTCCCGGTGCGCAAGATGCCGCCGAAATACGAGAAGATCGACCTGTCCGTTCTCTTCAAGGACATGCCCGCCAAGAACACCGTTGAGTTCCGCAGTCACGACCTGCCGCCCCGCCGCTGCTACTACGTTCGCCCTGATGGCTCCGTCGTGGAGATCACGGGCGCTTACGGCGAGGGCAAGACGAGGGAGGACGTGGAGCGGGAATATCCGCACCTGATGCAGTGGGAGTATCGGGGCATCGGCAAATACTACGCCACCCGCTGAGGCGAACAAGAAGGGCGGGCGCAGAGCGCCCGCCCTTGTCTTTTGGAGGTAACATGACTTCACAAGAACAGGATCAAGTGGTAGAGATTTGGCATAACTTGTTTCGGATGACTGGCTATGTCACCGATCCCGCTCTCCAGAAGCGGGCGCAGGCTGTGCTAGAGATGAGTTGGAGTCGTCTCGAATCCATCCTCCCACCTGAGAAGTTGCGGCTCTGCGAAAAGCCCCAGATTTAAGATTGTTGACCGGGCCAACGCAGCATCGTCTTCAGCATCCTAGACAGAGTGCAATAGCTGTACAAATCCTCATCCCATCGCACGTCTTCAAGATACTGAAGCACTTCGTCTGAGTGTGGACCGTGGGTGTGCAGCAGTTCCAAGAAATCCTTCAGCCTTTCATTTTTCCAATCGTCCATACCGTCCATACCGTCCCCCCCTTGTGCTGGGCATAGATATAACGCACAAGGGGGACGACTTTGGACACTCAATTCTGAATTCCGCTGCTACCTCTGAATCGCTCCCAGATGGCCCGCAGTTCTTCGTGTTCCATGACGTAGTCAATGTGCTTCTGTTCAGGTGGACGCAACGTCAAGCCTTTCTCCGTCTGCTGGTAGACGGCGATGTTGCCGCACTTGGCGCAGATGGAGATAGCGCCATCGTGCGGCATGATCGGCTCAGTGCGCAGCGGTTCCTCCGCATCGCTGAATTCCATGCCGGTCGCTCCATCCATCGGGCCGTATCCGCACTTCAGACAGTAGGCACGGCAGTTGATCGTGCCACTCTGCATCCGCACCTTACGCTTCTTAGCCATGATCTGCTCCCAGAGGGGGGTTAGTGTCTCCGTCACACCAACCCTTACGCACACCCCCCGGAAGTTATTTCCTTTTTTTTCTGCTGATCAGTCGTTCAGTGGACAGGCGTTATCGCCTCCGCTGTAGCCATGCCCTTTCGGCTTGCGCAAGCGCCGCCCTCTCCCGATCAGGATGCCTACCTCATCTTCGGACAAGTGGAACACCCGCTTTGCCCTCTGGTATTTCTCGTCTCGTTCGTCTTTGATCACCTTGCACGGCTCACAGAACCATTCGCCCGGCTTCCCACACAACATGCACTTTCGCATAGCTCACCTCCTACTGATACACTCACCAACCGCCAGCGCCGCCCGCCACGAAAAAAGTTTATCTTGAGGGGCGGTTTAGAGAATCAATCACCCCCCCCTTGTGTGAACGGGACGGGTGAGCGAAGAGAAAACAAAAGAATCAATCACCCCCCCAAAGTGAGATGCGACGAGGGTAAAACGGCGAAGTGCCGAAAATAACCTCAACGAGCGGGAACCAACGAACAAGGAGATTTCCCAATGGCGACGATCATCAACAGCGGCAAGGTCAACAAGGGCAGCAACGTGGAGGGCACGAAGGTGAAGAAGGAGAAGCGGCGTGGCCGTCCCCCGGTGTTCAGCAAGGGGGACCGTCGGAAGGTCAGCAAGTATCTGCGTCGGTTCGGCCTGACGCACGGCGTCAGCGAGGCGGCGAAGGGGAGCCTGGACAACGGCGTCGGCGTGTCGGTCAGCGTGCCGACCGCCATCAAGATCGCCAAGGAGTACGGGGTGGAGTTCACCCGTGGTCGCCCGTGCAAGAGCGAGTGACCACTGCTAACTAGGGCGGGGGCTGCGGCCCCTGCCCTTGTGGCAGTACAGTAGAATCAATCGCCCCCCTGGAGTGAACAATGGAACTGGACGACATGCTCATCAAGTGGACGAAGGACGAGGCTGGCAAAGCCGAAGTCATTCGCTTCATCAACGGCGATTGCAGCAAGGCGCAATTGGTCGCCTTCACCGCCGCTCTGTGTATGCTGGAATACGGCCAGCAAGAGGCACGTCGTCTGGCACGGGCGATTGACCGGGATCGTTGAACATTAAATCTTAAAGGGACAGCCATGATTGCACTACAAATGGAGCGCCGTCCCAACACCAGCAAATTGCTCCCGCTTTCGCTCTACGATCACTTCATCGTCAGCTTTAGCGGCGGCAAAGACAGCCTCGCCGCATTGCTGAAGTTGTTGGACATGGGCATCCCCAAGCACAAGATTGAGTTGTGGCATCAGCACGTTGATGGTGCGCCCGGCTCCCGTGGTCTGATGGATTGGCCCATCACCGAAGACTACTGCCGCAAGGTGGCAGAAGCGTTCAACCTCGCAATCTACTTCCAGTGGCGTGACGGCGGTTTTGAGCGTGAAATGATGCGCAAGAATCAGCGCACCGCTCCCGTCTTCTTTGAGACGCCAGACGGCAGCATTCTCAGCGCTGGCGGCATCCTTGGCGATCTGGGAACACGTTGGATGTTCCCCCAATTGAGCGCCAATCTCGCCGTGCGCTGGTGCAGCCCCAGCCTCAAGATCGATGTGGCGTCCATCGCCATCAACAACGATCTGCGCTTCCGCAAAAAGAACATTCTCGTCATCACTGGCGAGCGTCGTGAGGAATCCAGCGCCCGCAACAAGTATGCGGAGATTGAGCGCCACCGCACGACCAGCAAGAAGCGCAAGCGCCGCACCGATCACTGGCGTGCCGTGATTGACATGAGCGAGGTTGAGGTTTGGAACCTCATCAAGAAGCACAAGGTCAATCCGCACCCTGCCTATTACCTGGGATGGGGCCGTGTTTCGTGCATGGCGTGCATCTTCGGGGATCGTGATCAGTGGGCGTCAATTCGGGAGTTGACGCCGGAGACGTTCCATCGTATAATGGCGTATGAAAAACTGTTCGGCAAGACCATCCGCAAGGGCGAAGGCGTCTGGGAACAGGCGATGATGGGGAAATCGTTCATCACGGATGCCCCTGAATCGCTCAAGCGTCTGGCTCTGGGCAAGGAATACACTGAGCCGGTGTTCGTGGAAGACTGGACGATGCCGAAGGG
>JACCDR010175654.1_pt1 | contig 26179 bp, 44 predicted proteins | sample 7446431 | NCBI WGS metagenome assembly JACCDR01 (sample SAMN15323443, study PRJNA562643) | freshwater metagenome | isolation source: river surface water | place: USA:Blue River Watershed | collected 2017-08-17 | reverse complement strand
CGTACTTCGTAGAGCCCTCGGAGTCTTCGGGAACGGAGCTCAGCCGCAATGTCGCTGCACTGATTGGGCTCATCGTCGGCCAGTTCGACGACGTCGACTAGCTGTCAGCATGCGCTGATAGCTTTGGCTGATGGGTTTCGTGATCCAGAAGCGCGAGCGATTCGCGACGGGCAAAATCTACCGGCGCTACTTCGAGCGCAGCTACGGCGACATGTCGCGTTGGTGCCTCAAGCTCAAACACGCGCGCGTCTACAAGTCGCGGTCGAGTGCGAGCCGGCGCGCACGCGAACTTGGACGATGGCATGCCGATGGCTCGACGTTCCGCGAGATCAGGATCGTAGAGGTGACGTGATGTTTCCGAGCAAGCTTGTCGAGGTGATGTTCCGCGCGTATTGCGCTGAACGAAACATGAACCCCGAGGACTGGCCGACGATCGGCGAAGAGAAACAACGCGCGTGGATCGCTGTCGCAAATGTTGTCGAGCGCAAGCATCACTGCCCCTCGTGTGATGAATATTACTGCAACGAATTTCTCGACGAGGATCGCTAGATGTTCGAGATCGGTGCCAAAGAAGGCGAGTGGCCGGGACTCTCGAAGCTCGTCGAAGAATGCGGCGAGGTGATGCAGGTCGTCGGCAAGATCATCGCGACGCGCGGCAGCTCGAAGCATTGGGACGGTAAGCTACCGCTCGACGAGCGCTTGCTCGAAGAGCTTGCCGATCTGCAGGCGGCGATCGACTTCGTGTTGATCAAGAATTTTTCAGCCCAGCAAGTCATCAACTTTGCGACTCGCATGCGAGAGAAGCTCGACCGCTTCAAGCGCTGGCACGTCGACGAAGGGAAACAGATCTTCGAGCGGCTCGAAGCGCCGGGCGGCCCGATCTCCGACGTGAATCCGCGGACGTTGTCGTGCGGCTGCTCAGCACTCGACCACAACGACGAGGACATCCGTGCGTTGTACGATTCGCCGGAACGTTTGGAGGAAAGGCTCCGCAGCGGGCCCGTTTGTAGCTTAGGCTGGCCCAAGGCTAAGCTATGAGCGATCTACAGCACGCGAAGAGCTTGATCATCGTGTTCGCGATGCCGGGCTGCCACCACTGTCACGAGTACCTTCCGAAGCTGCAGCGGCATGTGAAGCACTTCCAGGACCACGGCATCCCGATGGTCTACTACGCGAACAAGCCGATCGCGCGCGGGCAGATTCCGATCATCGTGGTCGACGCGACGAGCGAGCATCCGTGGATCCAGGGCGAGCTCGATCGGTTCAAGGTCGAAGGCATGCCGACGACAGTGCTGTGGACGCACAACGCGAAGGCGCAGACGTTGATCGGCGATCTCGATGACCACGTGATCCACGAGCTGCTGACGTCCGCTGCGATCGCCGCGCAGCGTTAGTCGTGCCGCAATCTGCGGCACCTACCCTCAGACGCAAAACGTGCGGTGTGTCAGAGCCTTCGGTTAGTATCGGGATATGGAGTACGTCCTGGCCACCGTGGGGCAAGTTGTTCCGCCCGATACGGGCTTGGAAAAGTACGGCCCGCTGGGAATCATGTCGCTGTTGTTCCTCAGCGCGATCATTGTGCTGTGGCGACGCAGCGAAGAGCGCCAAAAGGTGTTCGACGCGAAGCAAGACAAGTGGGTCGAAGAGCGGCAAGAGCTGCTCGCCGGCTTCGACAAGCTGCGGATCGAATTCGCCGAGAAGCACAGCGAGCTCGCCGACGCGTACGCGAATGATCTGCGCGTCGAGCGCGACAAGGCACGCGATCACGAGGACGAGACGCGGCGTGAATTCTCCGAGCTGATGGAGCTCGTCGCGACGAAGCAGCTCGAAGGGCAGTCGGCGATCGCGGCGGTCCTCGAAAAGTTCCACGCTCGATTCATTTCGCCCGGCGCGCGCGGTCCCCGCGGGAGTAGTAAATATTAGTGTGCGCTCACGCTCGGTGATATAGGATCGACGTTATGGGCCTACGTGCACCGACCGGCGGCGATTCCTATACTCAACGGATGCGAGCTGCCGCGACACGCGCGATCGGGCATTCCAGCGTGCTCATCCGAGCGGCCTCACGGCTATCTGACGAACTCGATGACGTGACACCGGTCCATGGTGTGCCTGTGACCGGCTACGATGACGAAGACTCGCTCGTCAAAGCGATCAGCGACATCATAGAGCCGCCCAAAGCGGCCGCTGGCGGCTGATGTACTTCGCGCTGTACCTCGCTGCGATCTGTGGCGTGCCGCTCGCGCTCTGCTGGATCTTCGACGACGGCGACGACGATCGCCGCAACTAGACGTAGTCGTCGAAGTAGCGGAACACGAGCGACAAGCCTTCGCCGCTCGGTGCGATGTCGATCGCGAGCACGCGCCGCGCCTGCTTCTTCGACTCGGCGCAGAGCAGCTTGAGGAACGTAGCGAACGTCATAGCTTGAGCAGCCGCCCGTCGCACGCGCGGTTGAGCCACTCGAAGCCAACGACCGGTGCGTGTTCGATGTAGAGGCAGCCGCAGATCGAGCACGTGCTGATGCCGCTGGCTCGTACGTAGTCACCGCGATCGACGCGAACCTGATCAGGCTTGTGCGGCCGCTTTCGTGTTGGCTCGTCGCTCATACCGGCTTGAGGTGCTTCTTTTTCATGCGGTCGAGCTCGTCGCGTAGCTCCTGCGTCGTCCGTTCGATCATGCCGTCGAACTTCGTCGCGTGAAGGTCGCCGCCAGCCTCGATGTGCAGGTCCGCGATCTCGTGCATCAAGGTCATGCGTTCCTGCCGCTCGGGCTGCGTCCGCTTGAAGGCGTGCTCCTGATCGAGCTCGCGCAGCAACGACGCCGTGTACGGTACTGTGCTCTCTCCGAGGCCCGCGGTCGTGCAGACACGCGAGGCGCGCCGCAAGATCTCCAACGCCTCGGTTTCGGCGTGCACACGATCTTCGTGCGTCGGTGTGATGTCGACGCCGTGCAGATGCGATGCGGCTTCGCCAGTTATCGGGTTTCGAACAAAGGGGCTCATGCCGACGACGCTAGCACCTCCCACTGACAGGCTACTCGTCGGTGCAGTCGACGAACAGGCTCGCCGGGTCCCATGCGTCCGGCGCAGGCTTCAAGCCGGCACCTGCAACGCACCCGGCGACGACAGCTCTAGCGCCGCCGATCGCGTTGTGCTTCGCGGTGTACATCTCGCTCGTCGCGAGCACTTGACCGTTGTCGGCCACGATGCGGAACCAGAACGCCTCTTCGACGTCGTATCCGTCGCGACCGTTGTCGGTGATAATCGTTTCGGGCTTGCGGCGCTTGATCTCGATCTTCATTGACCGAGCGTAACGCGCGACGCTGACAGCCGAACTACTTCGGCATCTGCGTCGAGACGCAGTTCAAGAACGCGCGGCGCGACTTGCCTTTGCAGTGCTTCGCGGCCGTCTTGAGCGCGCTCTTGTAGTGGCGCAGATGCCCGGTCTTCGGCTTCGGACGCGGACCGCAGCCGGCACCCTCGTGGCCCTTGAACGAGATCGTTTTGCCCCGCTTCGTCTGGAAGCGGATCGTTTTTGCGGTGCATGCCTTCGTGGATCGGCGGCGCTTGGCCATGGTCTTTTCTCCTTAGCGGGGACGGGGACGAGCGATAGGACGAGGCGAAACCGCCGGTCGCACCGGGCGCGTGCAGCAACCTGACCCGATCGGGGTCGGGCGCGGCGCGGGGCGCGGCGACGGCTTGGGGGCTCCACTCATGCCGAAGAGCCTACACGAGCTCGGAGCCAGGTGCGAATTTCCACGTTGACGGTCAGAGCTTGTGCGCGTACCGGCGATGCGCCCATCCACCAAACACCATCGCGAGCACGGTCGTCGCGATCAGCGCGGCCGTCGACGCGGGTTTGCCGCACGTCGGCAGATCCTCCGGCCACACCGGCGATCGCCGCGGGAGCTGCAGCGCTTCGAGCCCGCGCGCGAGCAGCATCGCCTTCGTTGTCGCAGCGGTGAGCTTGCTCGGCGTGAACTGCAGGAACGTGTGCCAGTGGTCGATTCCCGCGAGCGGACCGACCCAGTATTTTCCGTTCGATGCGAGGCGCTTGACGTAGTTGTCGAGCGCGGCCTGACCTTGCGAGATCCAGTATTCGGGCCCGTCTTGGTCGTCGGCGCCGCGCGCGAAGTCGGCGCTCTCGCCGCTCATCACGAGATCGGCGAGCAGCGTCGTGAGCACCGTCGGATCGGCGCTCGTCGTCGCCCATCGACCGTAGGGCGCCGTCGACGTGCCGGTGCCGACGCCGTGGATCGGGCCGTACCAGCCGCGGTTCGGGTGCCCTTCTTTCTGGCGAAACAGCAGGAGCGAGAGCACGCCCATCGGCAAGTTCTCGCGCTTGGCGCGATTGACGGCCGCCTCACCGACGGCGACGCGCTCCTCGATCGTGCCGCCACCAACCTCACCCTGCATGTAGCGCGCGAGTGTGTACGTTTCGAGCGACAGCGATCGCGGATAACCCATCGACGAGAGCTTCGCTTCTGCAGACTTCCGCATGTCTTCGGGGCGGCACGGGATGTTGCCGGACGAGTTCACCGCGCAGCCGGATGCGAGCTTGGTGTTACCGACCGTCGTTCCGACGAGCGGTTGGTAGATGGGCCTCCAAAAAGGCCAACAAGGCGCATCGCTCATGAAAGTGAGCCTATCCCACAGCCGTGATAGGGTCGAATCCATGTCCTACGACAGCAACGTGTTTGCGCTGCAAAACACGGTCAACCGCTTCGCGGAGGTTGTCGGTTTCACCAAGCTTGCCGCCGATGGCATGTGGGGTGACAAGACGCGCGCCGCGACGAAGTCGACGCTCTCGTGGATCAGTAAGGGCAGCTGCGCACAGGTGATGTGCGTGAACGCGGCCGATGCGCAAGCGGCGACGATGATGGTCCCGCTCGCTGACACGTGGCTCACCGCGAAGACGACGATCCCGCTGATTTCGAAGGTCGGCGATCAGCTCGCGCTCGTCCACATCGCGACGCCACTCCCCGCCGCGGGCAGTGCGGCCGCGAACGTTGCCGCGAACGCGCTCGCGCCGCTCACGATGCCGTCGTGGTGGTCGAAGCTGATCGACGGCTGGAAGAACCTCGCAGCGTGGCAGAAGATCGGGATCGGTGTGCTGTTCGGATTCGGGGCGATGTGGATCCACAAGCGCGTGACCACCACGCGAAAGGGCTAAGTCATGGCGCGCAATCTTCGGCTACCGAACACGCTCAACACGGCCTCGCTCAAGGCTGAAAACGATCTCGTGATCGAGGTGCTGACGGCAGCAACCAATCTGCCTCAAGGCGGCGGCTCGTTCGGGAGCTTGCTTCCGTGGAAGAAGGCTGCTCCTGCGTCCGTCTACTCGCAATTCGTGATCGAGGTGTTCTCGTCGGAGGCGACACCGCAGCTGATCAACGACGGCTCAGCCGCGCAGGCGATCGGGTTGTGGGGCCGTTACACCGACGCGAGCGGGAATCCACGGACAGCACTTCTTGGTGTGCTCGGGTACTCGCTCGGCGGCGTAATGCCGCAGATCACGACGGTGGACGCAGCGACAGGGTTCGCGCAGCTCGTCAACGTCGCCACGGTCTACGAGTCGATTTCGATCGGTGGCATTCTCGCCGACGTCGCAGTACCCGCTGGTTCGGTGACGGTGACCGCTCGTCCGATCATTGAACGCGACTACGGCGGCTGATCGCTGTCAGCATGGCCCTGTAGATTCGGGCCATGACCATGATCGAAGCGGTGAGCAGCCCGCGGATTTCTGCCGACGAAGTCACGAAGACTCTCGAAGCGCTTCGCGGCGAAGACGGGCTCGCGTTTCAGCGTGCGGTCACGCATCACGGTTCGACGTACAAGGATTCGTCGACGATCATTCTCGTCCCGTCACGCGCGCCGCACTTTCACTGGAAGGTCGTGCAGAGCTGGCAGAACTTGATCGCACCGATGAATCAACACCGGGCGTTCATCTTCGTGATCGGCGACGAGGTGGGTCACGCGTACAGCTCGATGATCAAGGGCATCCTCGCGGATCCGCAGCTCTCGAAGTGGAAATACATCATGACGTTGGAGAGCGACAACGTGCAGCCGCCCGAGGCGCACATTCGGTTGCTCGAATCGATCGAAGGCTTCGACGGCGTCAGCGGCATTTACTGGACCAAGGGCGAGATCAATCGCCCGATGGCGTACGGCGATCCCGACCACTACGCGCGCACCGGCGAGCTCGAATTCCGCCCGCGCCACATCAACGACGCACTCGCGAAGGGCCTCGTGATGCCGGTGAACGGGATCGCGATGGGCTGTTCGCTCTACCGCATGGATCTGTTCCGCGACATCCCCGAGCCGTGGTTCGTCACCGTGGCCGACGTGATCAACGGCGCACCGTCGGCGTTCACGCAGGATCTCTACTTCTGCAAGAAAGCCGTCGAGCGCGGCAAGCGCTTCGCCGTCGACATGCGCGTCAAGGTCGGCCACCTCGACGAGTCGACGGGGCAGATGTACTGATCGAGCTGTCAGCATGGCTTGCTAGCGTCGGAGGCATGACAATACGACTGCTCATCACGGGAGGTTGCGGCTTCCTCGGCTCGCATCTCGTCGAGCATTTTCTCAAGACGACCGACTACGAAATCGTCATCCTCGACAAGCTCACGTACGCGAGCGCCGGTTTCGATCGTCTGCGTGACATCGTTGTCGAGAACGGCAAGACGATCTCGCTACCTGATGGTGGCAAGGTACCGATCTATAATCGGGCGTCGGAGCATCCACGCGTGAAGATCATCGGCTGCGATCTTTCACAGCCGATCCCCGACGGTGTTCGGCAAGAGGTCGGTGCGATCGACTACGTGATCCACGCGGCGGCCGAAACGCACGTCGACAACTCGATCGTGGATCCGTTGCCGTTCATTCAGAGCAACGTGCTCGGCACGCACCACTTGCTGTGGTGGTTGCGTGGGCGCGTCGAAGCTCTGGGGCACGAGCGCCACGGAACGATCAACGTCATGGATCGTCCACGACGCATCTTCCTCGTGAGCACCGACGAGGTCTACGGCCCCGCGGCGTGGGATTCGCCGGGCAACGTCGAGAGCGATCCGTTTCGCCCCGCGAATCCGTATGCAGCGGCGAAGGCGGGCGGCGAGGCGATCGGCATGGCGTACGCGAATACGTACAAGCTCCCGATCACGGTGGTTTCGACGATGAACCTCTACGGCGAGCGTCAACATCATGAAAAATATATTCCGCTTGTGATTCGTCGTGCGCTGCTCGGCGAGAAAGTGCTGATCCACGCCGACCCGACGAAGACGAAGAGCGGTACGCGCTTCTACATCCACTGTCGCAACTACGCGAGCGCGCTCGCGTGGGCGATCGAACGCGACATGGCAGCGTACGTCTTCGATGGCGCACGTAGTGACTTGCCGCTCAAGCTACACGTGAGCGGCGAGCGTGAGATCTCGAACGAAGAGCTCGCGAAGATGATCGCGAGCTTCGTCGGCAAGCCGCTGAACTACGAACTCGTCGACTTTCACAGCTCGCGCCCGGGGCACGATCTCCGGTATGCGCTCGACGACTCGAAGATTCGATCGATGGGTTGGTCGCAGCCGATCGACATCGAGGCGAGCCTCAAGAAAACCGTCGAGTGGTACCTCCGCGACGATAACCGCCGGTGGCTCGGGCTATGAGCATCTCGGTAGAGCGTGCTCCGTCAGGGCATGACTGTGACTCGAAGTGCGCGTCACATTCTGGCGATGCTGTTCTTCGTATCGACATCGGCGAAGACACTCGCTTGTTTCTTTGCGAGGAATGCTGTCACCGACTGTTTACCGTCGTCGGCTTCATGACGGCGAGCGTTTCTCAGCTAAGTGTCTCGCAGATGGCCGGCATCACTAAGCGGCCGAAGGCGTTCAAGTACGACGCGGGGCAGTGGGCGAAGTAGCTGTCAGCATGAGCTGATAGCGTCGCGAGCATGTCTGATCTCGTGTTCGCCGACCCACCACCAACCCTCAAGCTCGATCTCGCGTGCGGCAAATCTCCGCGTGACGGATTCGAAGGCGTCGACATTTGGAGCGGCGCAAAGCACGTCGTCGATCTGCAGCGGTACCCGTGGCCGTTCAAAGACAACTCGGTCGACGAGGTGTTCTGCTCACACTACGTCGAGCACATTCCGATGTACCCGGAGATCGAACTCCCTGACGGTCGTCGGCAAGATCAGTTCTTCGCGTTCTTCGACGAGCTGTGGCGCATCCTGGCGCCGGGATCGTGGGCGAAGATCATCGTTCCATGCGGGCGCTCGAACCGCGCGTTTTGGGATCCGACGCACCGTCGGTTCCTGATGTCGGAGTCGTTCCTGTACTTGTCGAAGGAATGGCGCGAGGCGAACCGGCTCGATCACTACGTCGTCGCTTGCAACTTCAACGTCAACGTCGTGAACGCGATCAGCGATCCGTCGATCAACACGAAGCACCCCGAGGTCGCTGCGCGCGAGCTCAACAACTACTGGAACACGATCACGGACTTTCATGCGGTACTGCAGGCGGTGAAGCCAGGCATGCACGACATGACGCGGCCCGCGCCGCCGTTCTAGCGAAAGTCGCAGCGATCGCGGCAATCGGTTAGGTTCGTAGTCGATGCCGTCGACGCTCAAGAACGTGTTGCAATTCACCGGGCTGCAGGTCGGCGTTCCGGCGAGTCAACCGCACCTCTTGAACCTAAATGGGCGCGCCGTCGAGCCCGATCTCGTACTTCCGAAGACGGGCGGTTTCGTCGTCGACGCCGACGAGACCAACGTGATCGTCACGCGGACCGCGGACGCAGGCGCGACGCTCTCGGTCTACGTCGAGCGCTGGCACTCCATCGAGAACGCGCAGCCGCTACCGAACGGCATCACGCCGAGCGCGCTGCCGTTCGTGCTCGATCCAGGTGGCGGTGGCGGGAGCACGTTCGTCGGTGCGGCGATGGTCAACGTCGTCAACTACGGCGCGGTCGGCGACAAGACGACCAACGACACCGCAGCGATCCTCGCGGCGTTCGACGACGTGAGCGACATCTCTTCGCCCTACTACGGATGGCCAGTGTTCTTCCCGATGACGGAGGGCGGCGGTCAGTTCCTGATCGTGTCCGAGAACCAGCCGGGCCGCGTGCCTGCGATCCAGCTCGATGCGGGCTACTCGGGGCTCAAGCTCATCGGCGCGAAGGGTGCGGGCATCAAGTTCGATTCTGTCTGCATCGACGGCGTGAGCGGATCGCCCGGTATCGGGCTGCTCGCCGGCTTCGATGGGCTCGACGCACAAACGCTCGCGTTCTACGGCCGCGACGACGAAGACGACAAGGATCTGAACTTCTTTGCCGCGATCGAGATGGGCTACGGCTCGACGGGTGTGACGCTGACCAACTGCACGTTCAACAACGTGACGCCGGTCAACGCGCAGAGCGCGCCGCAAGGCTCCGACGCACTGCTCTCGTCGCGGCTCATCATGCAGGGCTGCTACATGCACAACTGCCCCAATGGCGTGCATCCGCCCGGTGACACGAAGATTTCGAACTGCTTCTTCCTCTGCGACGAGATCGTGTCTGCACGCGCGCAGGCGATCTACAAGTTCGGATCGTTCTCGAACATCCAGATCACCGGCTGCACGTTCCGCCGCATCAACAAGCAAGCGATCCAGATCCGCGGCAACGAGGCGGCATGGAACCAGATGCAGAGCTTTCGCATCTCGAACTGCCACTTCGAGGAGTGCGATCAGTACGCGATCTTCTGCGGATCGGATTCATTCCCGAACATCACGCACACCGTGATCGCCGACAACACGTTCCGTGACTGCAACGGCCCGATCCAACTGCAAGGGCAGGGCTCGGCCGAAGTCACGGGCAACGTCATTCACTACACGTGGCAGTGGCCGTTCCAGCTCCCAAATCCGTTCTCCGTCGGCATTTCGGCGACGACGGGCGTCGGATTGCCGGGGCACTACGCGGTCGCGCGCGGCATCAACATCGTGGGCAACAAGCTCTCGATCCTGCATCCGTTCGTCGGCAAGGTGACGTTCGTAACGAACCCCGCCGATGGAGATTCGATCTTCGTCGGCGGCATCACGTACACGTTCCGCAACAACCCTTCCGCGACGTGGGACGTGCAGCGCGATACGACGGCGAGGAACACGCTCGACTACTTCATCCAAGCACTGCGCGGCTATTCAAGCGGCACGATCCCGAACCCGAACAACGTGCTGCGAAGCTCGCTCGACGCGTTTGCCGACTTCTACGGATCGGTTCCGAACGTTGGCGTGATCGTGAGCTACTTCAACTTCACGATCACACCGTCGGGTGCGTGGTGCACGGTCACGCCGGTGGCCGACTATCGCCAGACGTGCCAGTCGCCGATCCAGTGCTCGCTGCTGATCGCGCCGCACGTCGCTGACAACATCTTCGACGATTTCATCTACGGCGTCGTGATGCAGAACTGTCGGAGCGGCGAGGTCTACGACAACCACAACACGAACCAGACCGGCCAAGCGGTTGGTGTCATCGCGCAATACAACGTCGACATGCGGTACCGCGGAAACCGCTGCATCGTGCTCGACTTCTTGAACCGCGGCACGCCGGCCTATAACCAATATTTCGACGGGTTCTCGATCATCGACGACGACACCGTGCAGTATCAAGAAGGCAACTGGGGTCCTCTGATGGGGCGCTCGGGCAGCGTTCCGATCGGCGATGGCCGCGCGTTTTGCTGGCTCTGGTATGGTCGTGGCATCGCCGATCAGAGCCCCGCGGATCCGTCGACGAACATGTTCCGCTGGCAAGACTTGACCGATCGCGTCGTCTTCTTCGACGGATCGGTGACCCACACGTTCACGTACAAATTCTCGTCGCCGGGCGCGAACCAGTTCAATTCGTGCGCGTCGCTTCGCGCGCTGTTCAACGCGATTCCGGGATGGGAGGCGATCTTCCAGCCGTATATCAATCGACTCGTCACGCCGCAGCCCGAAGTGATGTTGCTCGTGCGTGCGATCGATCCGGGCCCGAGCACGGCGCGGCTCTACGTGTACCGAGACAAGTACCCCGGCGGCGGCGCCGCGGACTTCACGCAGCAACCGCTGATCAATGGCTACATCTTGCGCAACGCGGCTGCGTCCGAGGAGTTCTCTCCGTTCGGCGGCGGTGGCGCCGAATTCGAGCAGACGTTCGTATTCACGCCGATCGCGAACCCTGATCGCGGCGTGCAGGTCTGGGGTGTCGATGCTGCTGCAGCCGCGCTGAATCCGCGCGTCTACGCGGCCGACATCATTCCGGGCGTCGGCTTCAAGATCACGCATGCTGTCGGCGCAGGCGCCGAGGTGTTCGGTTACCGGGTCAATTCGCAGTGAAAATCGACCCGTCTGCGAATCCGCTGTAGATTCGTCGCATGGGCAATCCCGGCGCATTCATTCCCCCGCAGAACGGAGCCGGTGGCGGCGGTGGTGGCGGTACTGGTACGGCGACCGGTAACCTCGGTGGGCTCTCTGCTGTCGGTGGCGCGATCACGAGCGGTACCGCCGTCTTCTCGAATGCCAACGGCGTCTCGTTCGGGCGCGCAGGCCAGACGATCACGGCGAGCATCGGCACTGTAGCTGCGGGACCTGCCCTTGCAGCAGGAACGCAGACTGCGACGAGCGGTACGGTCATCCTCTCGAACCTGAACAACGTGTCGTTCGGCATGGCCGGCTCGTCGGTCGTGACGGCGAGCATTCCCGCGGGCGCGACGGCTACGGGCAACGTCGGCGCACTCGCCGCGGGGACGCAGACGGCGACGAGCGGCACGATCCAGTTCTCGAACGGTAGCGGCGTCACGTTCGGTATGGCGGGCTCGGCGACGGTGACCGCGAGCGTCGCCGCAGGTGCGACCGCGACCGGCAACATGGGCGCGCTCGCAGCAGGCACGCAGACTGCCACCTCGGGCACAGTGCTGTTCTCGAACAGCAATGGTGTGTCGTTCGGGATGTCCGGTACCTCGCGAATCACGGCGAGCGTCGCTGCTGGAGCGACCGCGACGGGAAATCTCGGCGCGATCTCGGCTGCAGGCTCATCGCAGAGCGCAGGCACGATCGTGTTCTCGAACAGCAACGGCGTCACGTTCGGAATGAACGGCTCGACGGTGACAGCGAGTGTCGCTGCTGGCGGTGGTGGCGGACCGGCGATCAGCGCCGCGGGCGCATCTGCGTCGAATGGTACTGTCGTGTTCTCGAACAGCAACGGCGTCGCGATCGGCATGAACGGATCGACGGTGACGATGCGCGTTGCGTCGGTCAGCGGCACCAACGGCGAGAACGTGCGCGTCGTCGGATCCGGCGCGAACATGAACATCTCGAACGCGAACAGCAACGTCGTGATCGAGGCTGGCGGGCTCGGTGACATCTTCCTGTCGAACGGCCCCGGCGGCGTGTACCTGCGCGGCGATCTCGTGCAGGTCGCGCAGCAGGCGAACCGCACCGTCGCGTTCTACGGCGTCGCGGGCGCGACGCGCCAGACGGTGACCGGCACGGGCGCTACTGCGTTCAACAACCTGCTCGCGGCGCTGAACTCCGTCGGCATCATCTCGAATAATGCGTCGATGGATGCGCTCGCGGTCGGCGTCGCCGCGGCGGCGAACGGCGGTACGATCACGAGCGGCACGGCGAACTTTGCCGATGGCGGCGGCGTCGTGTTCTCGCGCAACGCGCAATCGATCAGCGTCAACCGCGTGACCGCGATGTCGGGCACCGCGAACGAAGGCGTCATCATGTACGCGAGCGCGCCCGCGATGACGATCTCGAACGCGTCGAACAACGTGATCATCGCCGCAAACGGCAACGCGATCATGGGTGCGACGGGAAGCATGGGCTTCGAGGGCAACATCACGGCGAACGGCTCGATCCACGCGAAGACGGCAACGAACATGACGCTCAGCGCGACCTCGGCTGTCATGCGAGCGGGCTCGCTCACGCTATCGGCGAACGGTCTCGGCGGCTCGCTCTCGCTCGTCGGCGGCAACGTGTCGATCAGCGGCGGCAACAACATTCAGGTTGGCGGCGGCGCGATGCAGCTCGGCATCTCGTCGACGAACTCGATCGGATTCTTCGGAAGCTCGGGCAACACGAAGCTCGCGCTCACCGGCGGCCTCAGCAACCTCACCGCGAACGGGCTCGGCTCGATCGTGCAGAGCCTCATCACGATCCTGCACAACTACGGCCTCATCAGCTCGAACTTTACGTAGGCGTCATTCGTCGCCGATCGGGCCGTGCTTGAAACACACGGTCCCGCCCGCGTCGCACCACACCTCGCCGCGGTTGCCGTCGTTGACCTCGCAGTCGTATTCGAGCCAGCGCCCGAGCACGTACGCGTGAGAGTCGACGTTGTGCGTGTTGAAGCGTGCGCACCAATCGAACGTGATCGGCGGCGCGCACGCGATCTCCGCGTGGCAGGTCTGGCGGATCATCGGCTCGCCGGTGATCTCGATGTCGCCTTCGACATCGGTGTATAGGCACCCCGACAACGCCGCGCATATGGCTAGAATCTTGAGCATTTCTCGAGAAGCCTAGCAAATTTTCTTGCGGACGTCCAGCGCGATCTCAAGCCCGACAACGGCCGCGAAAATCGACGGCGCGGGCGCGCGCGCGTACCGTGGTCCGCATGGGAGCACTCTCGAATCTCTGGAACAGCGAAAAGGGCCTGTTCGCGCTCGCGCTCATCGTCGGATCGACGGTGCTCGCCGCGCTCGGGCACATGACGATCGATCAGTGGATCGACTTCTCGAAATGGATCTTCGGCATCTATGCCGTGTCCAAGACGGTCGCGAGCGGCGCGAACGCGGTCGCCACGGCGATCACGCCCGCGAAGACGACCGTCGTGTCGACGCCGGCCGGAACGATCGCCGAGAGCAAGCCGGCAGACGTGGCGAAGGATGCGGGCTGATGTGGGAAATCATCACGGGGCTTCTCACGAAGCTCGTCGATCTCAACCATCGCCCGTCGACCGACGAGCTGCGCACGCTGCTGCTCAGCATGATCGAGGGCGAGATCACGAGGGCGAAGCAGAAGATCGCCGACGAGCTCGCGAAGATGCGCGACGCGATCGTCGACGATCTCACGCGCCAGCGCCTCGAAGCGACGCTCGTCGATTTGTCGAAGGCGCTCGAAGGCTTCGACGGGCTGTTCGCCTCGCGGGGGCTCATTCCGAAGCTCGATATCGCCGTCGAGTACGGTGAGATCGACGAGTCGAAGAAGGGACTCTGCCGGCTCTGCGGAAAGCCGATGCCCGAAGACGAGCAGATGTTCCTGTATCACGGCTACAGCGGACCGTGCCCGCAGGACTAAGCCGCGAGCGGCGGACGTTCAGCGAGTAGATCGCTAAAGCCGGGGCGATACACGCGACGAATGCAGTAGTTGTTTCCCCCGCCGAGCTTGAATGCTTTGCGCACGACGCCCTGCATGTTGTTCCCCTTTGGGCCGACACCGACGCCGTTGCCGCTGATCGTGTGCACGGCGCCGGCCTTTTCGTCCCATGACTCGGCGATCGTGATGTGATCGCCCGCGGCGGGCGTTCCGTCGCCGACGATGACGATGTCACCGGGCAGGATCGCGAACGCGAGCTTCGTCGACGTCGGACCGTACGACGCGACGAGGCGCCGATCTTCGGCGCGCGCGGGCGGCGGGTTCTTCGTCTGGTTCCACGGGCGGTAGTTCGCCCACGCTTCGAGCCGCAGCGTCGACGCGAAGAACGTCGCGAGCCACGTCGGATCGAGCCCGGCGGATCGCCAGCACGAGCCCGCGAAGATGCCGCACCACTCGACTTGCCCGTCACCCTTGTACGGGATCTCCCAGGTCCAACCGCAGTCAGCGAGCATCTCGTCGATCGCCGCGCGCGACGTCTTCGCCTGTGGCGAGTCGTCGTTGCGCTTCGGATCGAAGATGTTCGAAGCCCACCACGCTTGTGCTCGCGCGAGCGCGAGCTCGCCGGCCTTGGTCAGAGCGAACGATTGCGTCATGGCCGAGCGTCGCGCGTTCGCTGTCAGCATTCAAATTTAGAATCCGAACGCATGAAGCTCTTGAAGGCCGACGGGTCCATCGACGTGAAGCTCGTCGGACAAACGATCTCGAACCACCGCAACGCGATCAACGGGCTGTACGCGAGTCTTCGCGCCGCGGGCGCGTCGCCGATGCTGCTCGAACATCTCGACGACGCCGCAAAGTCGCTCGAACTCGCGAATGACGAGACGTCGCAGCTCTACGACTAGATCGACGGATCAAGTATTTGCGTGCGAGCAATGATCAAGTGATTGAATTCAGCGAGGATTTTTTGACCTCGATGGCGGTTTCTTGCATCGTGCAGATCAAGGAGATCAGCACATGGCTATTACCGCGACCCTTTGTTACGCATCCCCGAACCGTCTCGCCTGGATCGTCGTTGCTTCTGCCGGTTCCGGCGAGAACGCGGTGATTTCGGGTGCTGACCTCATCGCTGCTGCAGCGACCGGAACGCCGACTGCGGGCGGCCCGATCAACAGCATCGTCAACGTGAAGACGCGCGGCTACGGCAAGATCGCCGCTGGCACCGTCATCACGCAGGCGATGGCGCGCGCGCTCCTGCTCTCGCAGGACGGTGCGACGGTTGTCGGCGCGGCCCACAACCCGCCGACCGCGACGCTCCGCGTGGAGCAGCGCTCGGGTACCGGTACGATCGTCGGTGATGCCGACGTCGACGGCGCCGACACGCAACTCCCCGAGCTCAACATCAGCGCGACCGCAGCCGGCGCCGCGAGCGCGATGGTGTGGCTCGAAATTCCGGGCGCGATCGGCCCCTGATCTCGCGACTCGTCCGCCGACCGACGGTTGGTAGGATTCGGAGGCCGTCGACGGAAGTCGGCGGCCTCAGCTATTTCGACGTTCGCGCGCGACGAGCTCGGCATAAAGCTCCGCGCACACGCGACGCGCTGCAGCCCATCGACGTTTCGCTAGCCGCGACAGTATGAGGCTCGGACGCTTGAGTGCGAGCTCGCACAACATTTGCTGTTGTGACGTGAGCTTGCCCCATTGACGGAGCGCCATGATCTGATCGTTCGTGATCTTCACCGACGGTTGGCTCACGGTTTTGCCGTAGCGGATAAAGCTCATGTCTTCTCGATGTACGTGATCGAGTAGCCCTTCGATTCCCAATACGCCGCTCGTGCGTGTACCTCGCCCATCGCATCGGAGCGCGTCGGGAAATACTGAATTCGCTGGAACGGAGAATCGAACGTTTCGAGCGCGTCGACTGGACGCTCTTCGATCCTCGTGGCGTCGAGTGAGACGTCGTTTAGGTTGGGTCCGATGAAGTAATCGATCGACTTGGCGTGGGGCGTCTTCGCCATCAGCCCGCCTTCGGCTTGCGCGGAATGCTCGCGATCGCGGCTTCGCACACCGGGCAGATCACCGAGTCGTCGGGAACCTGGATCACGCGATCGACGCTCTTCGACTGGTTGCAGTAAGTCATCGCCTTGAGCGAGAGCAGCTCGCGGCCGACGACGCGGATTGCGCACGGCGGCTGCGCTGGATTGACGGACGGAACACAAGCGATCATTCCCATAGCCGCGAGCATCGCACGCGATGCTGACAGCGCGATCAGCGGTGATCGCCCTCGAACCATGTTCCGTCGTAGTACGTGCCGATCGCGACGTATGTCGTCGGTGCGCTCGGGGCCCCGCCTTTTCGTGCGAGTGTAACGAGTGCGCGTTCGAGGATGCGCTCCTTAGCAGGGTCCCCGCCCCCGACGGAGAATTGCCAGCTCGTTTCGCCGAGCGCATCGACTGATTTGGCTTCGATCGCGAACGTACCGCCGCCGACGACAAGGCGCCGATCTCGATTACCGATCTTTCCTGTAAACCACGTGATGACCACCATGCGGTTGACTATCGCACGCGATGCTGACAGTGCGTTCGGCGGCTTGAGATCGCGATGGCCGATGCGGCTACCAGTGCTCGTCGACGGCTTCTGTGGGCAGGAAGCTATCGATCTCGCATTCGCGACACCGTGCACTGCGGAGCGGGCTCTCGACTTGCGCGCGCCCGCAACGCACGCACGGATGCGGCTCGCGACCGAACCACGGCTTGTGCTTGAACGGACGCCACACGGGATCGGCGTGCGACGTCGTGTGGCATCGACAGTCGGGAACGACGGCGTAGTAGCACCGACGATCGATCGCGACCGCGCTGCAATGCTTCGGGCCGCTCACGCCGATCGTGATGTCGTCGAGCGGAACGCTTGCACCGACGTCGCGAATCCACGCCGCGTAGGCGCCCGGATGGTACTTCTCGACGAACGAGAACACGTCGGGCACGTAGGCGCGTCGCGCGCGATCAGCTCGCGAGCTCGCTTTGCGCCGTCGAGCGTCTTCGCGGCGTAGTAGATCCGTCGCGGCCTTGTCGAGTTGTTCGCGCGTCGCGCGCGTCTGCTCCGCTTGCGCTACTTCACGCTTGCGACGCTGTTTCGCTTGTCGCTGGAACAACCACCGATCGGCCACGCAGCGAGCCTGCCACGCGATGCTGACTCGCTAGCCGTAGACGTCGGCCTCTGGATCGTGGTTCGGATTCTTGATCAAGTCCATGAACTCGTCGTAGGTCGCGGGCAGCGCGCGAAACCCGTTCGCGAGCGCGTACTGCGCCATCTTCGCCGCGAGTCGACGTGCTTGGTGATAGCCCTCGTCGACCGACGGCGTTTGCCCGTCGAGCGCGTTTGCGATCGCAGCTCGGATCCATTCGCTTGCGGTGATGCCTTCCTCCCGCGCGCGGTCGATGATCGCGGCGCGTTGCTCGGGCAGCAGCTTGAACCCGATATAGTTATCGGCCATGTCAAGTCATTTCGTATGTTTTCCGAGTCGATTCGGATGATCTCCGGCGCGCAGCTCTGAGAAACGGGTCCCTTGGAGCCTCTTTTATCGGATCTCGTTTTACCCTGCAAATATCCGATAGACTCGAGTAGTTTCGCGCACTTAGACTCGAATCTATCCGAGTCATTCGGGCAGAAGTTCTAAGAGATCTTGACGGCGGGGTGTGGTCCGTTTTACACACGGGGGTGTGAACCGCTCGCTACATATCCGAGTCGATTCGGATGTCATCCGAGCGGGGTACCCTCGAGATTTCAGGTACTTACGGGCCATATCCGAGTTGGCCCTGAACTTGGATATCTCGTGAATGCCCCCGGCAAATAGCCGCGGGGCCGGCCGGGGCCTTTCCCGGCGCTTTTTCCAAGGACACACCCCATGTCGCGTTTCCACTCCGCTCCCGTTTCCGCCCTCATCTGCTCGATTTCCGACGATTTCGCGAGCTTGCTCGAAATCGGTGACGCGCCCACGGCGCCCCGCTCGACCCCGCCCCGCGGCGTCCCGGTCGCGGCGCCCGTCGAGGTGACAGTGCGTCAGGGTGCTGATGGCAAGTTGTACGTGCCCGCGGCACCGATCGCGCAACGGGCGTCGGTGCCGGCTGACGAGCGCTGCTCGTGGTCGAAGATCCAGACCGGCCCCGCGCGCGGTGACTGGGGCGTGATCGTGCCCTCGACGGTGCCGGCACCGACGGTGGGGCAAGAGCTGCGCGTGTTCCGCGCGAGCGGGGAAGAGTCCCCGCCGTGTTGGGTCACGGGCATCGTGGCCACCACGCAGCGTGGTGTGCTCTGCACTGTCGAGAAGCAGCGCACCGCCGCGAGCCAAGCCGCGGTGCCGGCAACGCAGCGTCAGCAGATCCCGGTGACGCGCACGGCTCCCGCCGTCGCGGCGCCCGTCGCGACGCCCGTGCGCAGCATCCCCGCGCCCGTGGCGCGCTCGGCACAAGAATTCGAGCGCGTCGACGCAGAAGGCGCGGCGCGCGCAGCGGCCGATGAAGTGCTCGCGAAGTCGCTTGGCTTCTCGCCGGCCCCGCCGGTCTACCAGATCGGTACCGTCGTCAACTCGATCGGCGTCGCGAACTTTGCGCAGTCTCGCGAGGATTGGAGCAAGCTCCCGTCGCTCCCCGAGCTCGCCAAGACGTTCAGCGCGCAGATCGCCGCGGAACAGCGCCGTGACTACGTTGTCGACGCTGTCGGGTGCCGGATGGACGCAGGCGGCAAGCTCGCGAGCGACTCGATTCCGGGTGCTTCGCCCAACACCTACGCGTCGCTCGCGATGTCGACGCGCGCGCTCCGCGGCCTCGCGACGCACGTGACCCCCGGTGGCGCGAGCTACCTCGAACAGTGCCCGCCCGAGCTTCGTGCCAGCAACATCAACCACTGGCTCTCTGTCGCGACGCAGCTCGATGCCAAAGCGACAAAGAAAGCCGGTCGCAACATCACCAAGAGCCGGCAGCTCACGCTGCGCACGCGTAACGGCAAGCGCGATCGCGAGCTGTTCGCGGTGGTCGGCCCGAAGTATGCGTCGTTCGACGTTGACCGCGTTATGACGCTCGCTGCGGAGGGTATCGGCGGCGATGCGCGCGGCGATCTCAAGTACGACGGCTATCGCATGACGCTCGATGCGATGTTTCACTCGAACATTCAGCCGCAGAACTGCGTCGCGGGCGAGTTCTTCAAGGGCACGGTCCGCATCCAAGCCGCCGACGACGGCACCGGCGCGATCCGCGTCTCGCTCGGCCTCTGGCGGAACCTCTGTCGCAACCTGATCATTGTCGACTTCGACAAGGTGCTCGTGGGCTCGCGTCGCCACGTCGGCCAGACGACGATGGCCGATGACATCGCCGAGTTGATGAAGACGGCGAACGAGCGCATCGCGCTGATCGTCGGTAAGTGGTCGGAAGCCTCGACGGAGAACGTGCTCGACCGCTACGAGCTCACCGACTCGGCGCAAGTGATCAAGGGCCTTGTCCTGAACGGCGCTGTCAAGGTCGCAGGCGTCGACTCCGATACCATGGTCACGCGCCTCACCGACGCGTGGCTCCGCGAGCCGGGCTACTCCAAGACGGCCTACTTGAACGCGATCACTCGCGCGGCGCACGAATACTCGTGGTCGTCGATGTCCGACGCGGAAGAGCTCGAATCGCAGGCCGGCGCGCTGCTGTATCAGCCGGTCTGGAACCTCGACATCAGCGACCGCACCGCCGAGGAAATCCTCGCGTAGCGCTCGCGACCTTCTAGGGTGCGCGCCCCCGCGGCGCGCGCTCGTGAAGCCTCGCGATCGCAACCTCGAACCAGGACACACCCCAATGAAGCGTCCCAAAACCAGCGCCGCCGAGCGTGCGGCGAACACGCAGCGTGCGAACGAGCGCCGCGAGCGCGACAACGTGACGGCGTGCGAATTCTGTTTCGCGACCATGCCGCGCACAGTCGCTGATCCGCGCGACGTCGCGAAGCACGGTCCGATTACACTCTCGCAGATCTGCGACGCGTGTTGCGCTGACTACAGCCGCACCGTTGAACACTCCAATCCCGAGGCGTGCTCGTGACAACCAAGCACATGGAAGCTCGGATGCTCGGCGCGCGCGTGCGCGTCGCCGGGTTCGGCGACGGCACGATCGAGCTTTGGGAGCCCTACGGCGCCGGGCACACCGATACGCTCGTCGTCGCCGACGACGGTCGCCGCTGCTGGTTCGCGTCGTACGCGCTCACCGCGATCGACGACAAAGGCCCGCTCGTCGCGCGCCGTGATGCGCTCGCGCTCCGTCGCGAGGAAATGACGACGTCGCTTGCTGCGATCCGCGCGCGTCACGTTGCAGAGTGGCGCAAAGCGTGGCCCGGCGCCGAGCACGGCAAAGCGATCATCGGTCGCGCGATCGACGGCGCGCTCGCGGACGTCACCGCCGCCGCGCTGAACGCGAAGTTAGGAGGTAGCAACACCTAGCAATCGAGACCCGACGCGCGGGGGAAAGCGCGTCGAGGTTGTCGCGACGGTTCGACGAGCGGGCACGAGGTGACGGCGGTAGCTACGCCGCGCACGCGTGAACGTGGAGTCAAAGAACGGGAAAGCCTAGCTCTCACGTCGAGCCGTCACTACAGCCCCGCAACGGACACACCCCAACCGATAGGACACACCCCGTGATGACGACTCCGACTCAAACTCTCCCCGCCTGCGTGCTCGGCATGCAGTGCTATTGCGCCGGTCACGCGAACGGCCTCGACGTCAACGCCTCGTGCAGCACACGCGAGCCGCTCGGTCCCAAACTCGAATGGGGTTCGTGGCCGGTGCCCTACAGCGCGCCGATCGCGTGGGGCGCTCGCGCGATCTATCGCCTCGGCTCGACGGGCAAGCGCGGTAGCGGACGCACGATCGCCACGATCGACCTGCTCGGCGATCGGCAGTCGATCAAGTTCGACGACGGTTTCGCGCCGATCGAATTTCGCAACTTCGTGAAGTGGATCGACAAGGTCGCGATGCCCGAGCTGCGCCGGCAGTGCGTCGCGCGCTACATCACCGCCGACTCGAACAAGACGATCGAGATCGAAAGCGACGGCTTCAAACTGATCGCGGGGCCGCGCGGCTCGCACGGCTACCTCTACATCCGCGCGTGGAAGGTGGCCTAGTCGTGGCCCGCAAAAAGATCAGCAACAGCCCGAAGCAGAACTACACGCCCGACGAGCTGCGCGACTTCGCGGTCATCGATGAACGCGTCGACTATGCGAGCGCGATGGCGCGTGCGGATCGTCTGACTGATAGCTCGGCGATCGCGAACTATCGCGAAGCTGGAGAACTTCGCCAGTACGCTCGCGAGCTCGCACACAAGATCACGGCAGTCCTTGGACACGTCGCGCTCCGTCAAAACGACTGCTACGAGTGCAGCAAGTGCGGCGCGACAGGCCGCGCTGATGCGCTGCTCAACGGCGCCGTGTTCTGGGAGCCATGCGCAGACTACGCCGAGCGCGGTGCATCGTTCGGCAACGAAACAACGGTGGCGCAGTGCATGCGCCGCGCGCGCTACGAGCGTGGTCTTGGCCGTGAGCTCGTCGTGCGCAATCGCGCTAAGCACACCGGCGACTCCGTACTCACGGATGCACACGAGACGACTGCGAAGGCGTACGAAGCGCTCGCGCGTGACATCGCGAAGCGGCTCGTCGTCGAAGCAACCGAGGAAGGTGGCTAGCCATGTCGAAGAAACTCACGATCGAAGTCGACATCGAAGATCGCGATCACGCTCGCGCGGTTGCAGAGCAGTTGCACGCGGCGGCCGAAGATCTGCCGCTCGGCATGTCGGACATGACGCCGCAGCTATCGACGCTCCGCGCGCGCACGAGCATCACGCTTGCGCAGCTCGGGCTCGCGATCGCACTCGCGAGCACCGGCTGCGCGACCGACGGCGTCGGTGGCGAGGTCGCGTGGACCGACGTCCCGACGGCGACGATCACCGCGTACGCCGCGCCCGCGCTGCAAACGGACTTCTCGCGCTACGTCGAGCTCGCTGCGGGCCGTTGGAACCGGTTGCTCGTCGAACGCGGCTGCGAGCCGGCGTTCGTCGTCGGTGCCGAAGGCCACGCGATCACGCTCGTCCCGACTGCGGCGTGGGGCTACGGAGAGCGCGACGGCTGGACCGACGAAGAGCAGATCAACGTCGTCGGCGACGCGATTCCGCCGGAGCAGCTGCTCCTGCACGAGCTCGGGCACGCAATCGGCCTCGGTCACGTCGACGGTGAGAAGTCGATCATGTCCGAGCCGATCGGCCTTGGCATCTACCCGCGCGACGTCGAGGCCGCAGCCTCGGTCATGGGGTGCCCGTGATCACCGCCGACACGATCACCGACGAGCAGATCCGCGAGCTGCGTGCCGAGGCGAGCGCCACTATTCCACAGGGTAGCGGCGACGTTGTCAGCATGGCGCCGGATTTCGTGGTGCGCATTTGCAATCGCGCACTCGGCGGAATTGGAGACGCCCGCGCCCGCTGCGCCGAGATCCTCAACGCTCGCGCGAAGGACGGTGCGAAGTGATCACCGCCGACAACGTCACCGACGAGCAGATCCGCGAGCTGCAGCGCTCTACGCGGGCACTTCTGCCGCGCACGAAAGTGTGGCCCGCTGCGCTCGACGATTTAATTTCATCGCCGCTATTACCAACGGGCGCCTTGCAGGGGTGTGTGGTGTCCGCGAAGCGATGACGGCGAAACGGCGCGTCCCTACGCGCGCCGTCCACGAGAGCTGACCGCCTCGTGCTGATGAGCCAGGTCAACCAAACAACCGAAGGACACACCCCAATGCCAAGCCCGACGATCGAAGATCATCCGCTGCTCCTAGAGTGGCTCAACGCGAACAACGCGCAGTGCCTCTGGTACGTTTCCGACTGGGAAACCGGTCGCGCGAAGCCGCTGCGCCACGTCGAGGCGTGGCTCGTCAATCAACGCATCGTGCTGATCGAGCTTCGCCCGGACACGTCGAGCGGCATGCGCGGTGGTTGGGACATGTACACCGCGCCCGACACGCTCTCGATCGCCGAGACGCTCGCCGATGCAAACGTTCGCGTCGGCCGCGCGCCGCGCATCACGCCGACTACAGAGACACGCATGCGTGTGCGTTCGGCGCTCTCCGCGAACGATTTTCGCATCGAAGATCTCACCGACCGTCAGATCGACGTGCTGATCCACGTCATGACGAATGGAGGCATCTGAACATGATCAAGCACAAGGATTCGCACGTCGACCACGGGCTCACCGATCTGCAGCTCGGCTACGTGCTAGGTGTCGCGAGCGCTGGCTACGGACGACTGCCGATCGGTACGAAGGCGTCGATCAGCGGCAACGTTCAAACGATCGAGATCGAACTGCCCGAGTGGCTCGGCACCGTGCCGTGCGCGCTGCGCGGACCGATCGTCGGCGACTCGCCGATCATCGATGACGCGGTCGTGTTCGATACGCGCGGCAAGCGCAAGTACGAGTCGCGCATCACGACGCTTCCGACGATTCAGACCAACAAGGTCACCGTGATCGCGGGCCCGTACGACGGTCACGATCTCGTGCTCTACACCGCGTTCGGCGGCCCGAAGGCGCCGAAGGAAGTCGGAGAGCTCGAAGCGGTGATCGCGAAGTTGATCGATGACACTGGCCCTGGGCCGCAGGCTGATGCTGCGGCGCGTACGACGGATCAGCGGCTCGAAGCGTTGAATCGCGAGCTTGCAGCGTCGCGCGACTTCTGGGCGACGCATGCGCTCTCGAACGAAGTGCTCGCAGGCGACGACGAAGACGACATGTTCTCGTGGACCGTCGAATTCAAGGTCGCGAAGTGCTGGGTCGAAGATGGCTTCGATCTCGATAGCGAGCGTGCGCTCGACATGCTCTCGCGCGATCTCAGCTACGCGAATATCGGCTTCGAGCTCGACGCGAGGACGATCAAGGCCCCTGATCCCGAGCTGATCGCAAAGACGATGGGCTACAAGAGCGATGCCGATCGGCAGTCGAAGGACATCCGCTACGCGGATCGCCTCGCGGCTGCGCGGAGGTCGACGCCATGACGATCACTGCGTATCCCGTCGAGACTATCGAACAGATCAACGCCAAGATCACGGAGCGGATCGCGCACTACGCGAAGGTCTCAGACGTGATCACACGCAGCTGGGAGCTCATGCACGCGGACAACGCTGCGTACCTCGGCAAGCGTCCGCCGTGGTGGCGTCCGTTCGCGCGCTCCGACTGGAATTGGCGCTTGCGCTATCCGAAGTACCTCACGCCGACGCTCGCACATCTGTGGGATGCCGCCGACGAGCTCGACGTCGACAACCGCGTGTTCTCGTCCGTCATGGACGCGTACGTGTGTGCGCACGGGGGCCACCGCCGATGAATACGTTCGACGATGTCGAGCTGCGATACTTCGACAAGGCGCCGACGCACGCGACGAACAACGTGCAGCGTATCCGCGTCGAGATCGACGGCAACGTGTTCGAGCTGTCGATCCGCAACGGCGGGCTTCACGTTCGCACCGAGACACCGATCCACCACGTGATGCTCGCGATGCCGATGGGCACGAACACGATCGTGCTCTTCCACAAGCCCGAGCCGTAGATGTCGCCGATCACGATCAGGCCCGTCGTCGTATTCGAGCAACGCGGCAAAGCCTGCATCGCTCGCCACATCGACGGGTGCTGCGTACTCGCGCAGGACTATCACACGTTCGATCTCAACCGTACGTCGGCGCGCTCGCAGCTCGACGCGCTCGTGCGGCTCGTCACCCGCGCAAAGGCTTTCCGATGACTTCCCCGAAATTCGAAATCGTTCCGACCCCGACGTTCGAGACCACGCGCGAAGAGCATGAATGGCAACCACCTACGCTCGGATCGTGGTGGTGGGTCAAGGGCACGTTCGCGAAGATGGAAACCAAGCACAACGAAGCGCGCGACGCGGACGACAACATCATTCGCGAAACCGTGCTCGCGTGCTGCGTCGAGCTCGGTTCGAACTACGCCGAGGTCAAGCGCGTCGGTGGCAGCTCGTACCGCATTCACTTCGATCACTTCTACGATACGTGCGAAGCCGAGCCCGATCCAGGCACGTACCTGAATCGCAAGGTCGACGAGCACAAGAACAACGTGCGCGAGCTGATGCACGAGATCCAGCGCGTGACCGCGCTGCTCGGCATTGTGCCACGCGACGCGCTCGGTACGGGGGCCGCTGTCGCTGCGTCGCAAGCGCTCGCGTCGGTGAGCACTGCCGACGACATCAAGAGCCACAAAACGGCGCTCATCACCGCGAAGGACAAGACGCTTCCCGATCTGTTCAAGCTCGTGAAGGCCGAGCACGAAGCAATGGCGGTGTGGATGGGCGCCGAGCTGATGCCGATGGAGGCGCAGCTCGAACACACCAAAGGCGTGAAGAGCCAGATCGAAGATCGGATCTTCACCGTCGAGCTCTACGCGGGCCTGACCGAAGACATCACGACCGTGCGCAAGGGCAAGCCCGCGCACAACGACGAGCCCGTGCACCTGTTCCAGCGTCAGCACTTCATGGACGAGGAGTGCCTGATCAACTACCAGGCAGGCGGGATGCACTTCGGCGATCTGAAACAGTTCGACAAGTGGATCGCCAAGCCCGAGAACAGCGCACGCCTACTTCCGAAGCAGCGTTGCGTGGTCGCGTTCAAGGTTCGTCGTTTCTCGCGGAAGTACGATTGGGACAACGAAGAGGCGTCGATCGTCGACTTCATCAACTTTCAGCTCGAAGGCGAAGAGGACAAGCGCACGTATCTCTACGTTCGCAACGGGCAGCAGATCTTCCGCATCGGCACCGAGATCGATTTCGGGCCCGAGCTGTTTCCCGACGTCGACCAAGACGTG
>JACCDR011867814.1_pt1 | contig 26180 bp, 23 predicted proteins | sample 7446431 | NCBI WGS metagenome assembly JACCDR01 (sample SAMN15323443, study PRJNA562643) | freshwater metagenome | isolation source: river surface water | place: USA:Blue River Watershed | collected 2017-08-17 | reverse complement strand
TCATCCAGTCCCGTGACAACGGCATAAAAGTCGTCACTATCATCGAAGTTTGAAGCGACGCGAACGAGACGCAAATCGTCACCATCGGTGTCGATATCATTGTATTCATTTTCATCTGCAGCTTCCTCCACCATATCCTCATCTTCTCCGTAGACGAAGAAGACAATGCCGTTCTCGGCATCGTTCATATCGACTTCACCGCGAAGTTCAGCACGATTTTCGGTCACGTCATCAGCATCATCGGTAGTGACCTCTGGGGTATCTTCATCGTCGATATCTCGCCAATCATCAAAGTCGTCATAGTCGTAGTCATACCATGAACTACTTCCGCCAGAAACAACGAGTGAATTGATAGCACCTTCGTAGGTGTTCCCGCGACGATCTTCGAGAACTGCTCGGTAGTAGTATGTCCCACGATCTAGATCATAGGCGTAGCCCGTAAAATTGCGAGTCACGTTGCTACTGTTTCTGAGCGTGAGTTTTGGGGTACTGTACGAGAGTGAACGATTTGGTCCAAATTCAAACCACACCTGAGCAGACTGCGCTGACTGTGGGCGAGCAGAACCACGAAATTCAACATCTCCCCGACCGGTTTCGAGGGCACTACCGGTGGTCACCACGCTGCTCCCGACTCCCCAACCAGCACCTCCCTGCAAACGAGCCAGCTCAGCCTGGAGGCGCAAAATTGTCTCCTGCAGCTCTAAAATCCGATCATTGTTGGTTTGATAGCTTGTGTACGCCGTCGCCACTGGAGTGCTTGTTACTACTAGTACCAGCGCCAAAAACGTCCCTATTAAGTATTTCATGCTTGTCATATACCTATACTATAGACCTATTTAGTCAGCTGTAAAGGGCGACGAGCATGTGCTTGTCGCCCTTTACAAAGGTATGCTCTACCGCTGTCGCCAGGACGGATCTTGGCGACAAAGGAGCTCGTGTGCTCGTTCGGGCTCCGCCATAATTTCTTCTACAACACGCTCAGCTCGTACCCCTTGAGAACCCTTCACGAGGATAACATCCCCTGGTTTTAGTAACTGTTGCAGCTCTTTACCGGCTGTGATGGAATCCTCGTATTGGAGAATATTCTTTTCTGACAGTCCGTGCTCGAGCGCTCCCTCGGCGGTCTTGCGAGACCGTACACCAATAGTTATGAGTATATCAATCGCCTCAGCGGCTACCTCACCGATGCGCTCGTGTTCTCGGGTCGAAAACTGTCCAAGTTCGAGCATGTCGCCGAGGACCGCAATCTTGCGGGTAAAACCACGCAGTTCTCGCAGTGACTGGAGCGAGGATTCGACTGCAGTTGGCGACGAATTGTAGGTATCGTCGAGTATACAGGTCCCTTTGATGCCTGGGATAACCCGCATGCGTCCCGCTGGACCAAGGTGTGACTTTACCGCCTCAGCTACTGCCGAAAGTGGAATATCAAACTGCGCCGCCACGGCTGCTGCAGCACTATAGGTATAGGCATTTTGCACACCGATTGAGCCATTCACCTTTACCGTTACAGTCTCATCAAGGTGTGTAATGGTGAATTGTGAACCCGCTGGTACATCATCACGGTAGATAATTTCGTCTGCCGCCGCAGTAAACTGTGATGGTGCGTAGCGACTAAAGCCAATACTTGGCTGACGCACGAGCGCAAGCGCTGCAACAAGCTTCGGGTCGTCATGATTGTATATAAAAACACCCTCGGGCTTCAGGGCGCGCACGAGTTCAAGCTTTTCTTCGGCCACAGCCTCAGGCGAGGAGAAGTACTCAACATGCACGGGCACATCTGGTAACCGCGTGATAACTGCGATATCAGGCTTGAGCCACGCGGTGAGATTTTTCATATCACCTGGGCGATCGACACCAGCCTCGAGCACGAGCACCTCAGGATAATCACGACTAAATAGCGCAATGAATAGTCCTTCAATAATATTCCACATCCATAAGATTGGATTGTCCCAAGCGTTCGGAAGCCCGAGAACAGACAACGGGACACCAATTTCTGAATTGAAACTTTTTTCACTCTTGCGTGTCTTTCGGTAGTTCTTCAACACCGAAAAGATAGCGTCCTTGGTTGAAGTTTTGCCAACACTACCAGTGACTGCAATCACAAAGGGCTTGGTTCTCCGAATGAGCAACTTGGATTCAAACGTCAGCGCAGCAATGACAATCTGCTTGAAAACATCTTTCATAGTCTATCGATCAGGCGGAATATTATAGTAGTTGATAAGGAAGGTGGTCAGGTCCATAAACGGGTCGGTCAGAGTCTCAGACGCATACTGTACTCCCTTCGGTTCTACAGTATACAGGAAAACAATGAATTTAGGATCATAAGCAGGAAAATAGCCAAAAAACGAGTGTAGGTAACGATCATCATAGTAGCCACCCGTTGGATCGGGGATTTGCGCGGTACCAGTTTTGGCGGCAATCGTGTGATTGGGCAGAGCCACCTTACCGCCACGAAGGGCCTGATCAACGACATTAGCCAACATCCGCGAGACAGTCTCGCTGGTCTCGGGCGTAAATACTTGCGCGCCCTCTGGGTAATTAACCTCTTTTTCAGTACCATCTTCATACTCAATTTTCTTGACGAGATGAGGCGTGACCAGATGTCCACCATTGCCAAGTGTTGCGAGCGCTCGAACGGTAGCAATAGGAGTCATCGCAATACCCTGACCAAATGATGCGGTGGCATACTCTACCTCACGAGTGGATTCGAGGTTCGAGACCAACCCTGAGGCCTCGTTTGGAATATCAATACCAGACTCGCTGCCGAGCCGTAGATTGGTAAAGTATTCACGGAAGCTCGAATGTCCCATCAGACTCACAATATGCGCCACACCGGTATTGAGCGACTGATTAAGGACCTGCTGCATATCTACCGTACCTCTTCCCTTGCCGTCAAAGTTACGAATCGTAAACGTGTTCAATTCTATAAATCCCGGGTCATAATACGTGGAATTCGGCGTAATGACTCCGTCGTCAAGACCGGCAGCTACCGTCAGCGCTTTGATAATCGAACCCATTTCGTAGACATTTTCAACGAGTGGGTTCTGAAACAATTCGATAGTGGCACCTTCACGGTTGTTTGGATCGTAGGTTGGTACAGCATTCAGCGCCAGTATCTCACCAGTGTTTGGATCCATGATAATGCCGCCAGTTAGTCGGCTGTTATATTGGTTTTGCGTCTCCATCAGTATACGGTCAAGCATGCGCGCTACGGTCGGCTCAATAGTCGTGACAATATCTCCCTGTTTCTGGTCTCCGCTATCAAATACGAGACTGCCGAGGTTACTAAAAATTTCTGCAAAAAAGTTCACAGACATGGCAGTGTTATCTCGAACGAGCACATCGTCGTAGGCGTTTTCGAGCCCATATTTCCCGCGCTGCATCGTACCCTCGTCGGTAAATCCGATAAAGCCGATACTGCGCGCCCCTACTTCGTGACCTGGATAGTACCGCCATTGTGTCCGGTAGAGCTGGACCCCGGTGAGGTCAAGTGCCTCAATTTGCTCGGCTACTTCCTCGCTCACCCGAGTATCAATTTCAACATACGTTCGATTGGGCAACGTCGCCTTACGGATAAACTCATCTTTATCCACTGGAAGGAATTTACTCACTCCCGCATACGCATCTTCAGCATTAGTAATTTGTTCTGGATTGACTGCCAGAACAAAACCACTTTTCATACTGGCAGCTCCCACTTTCTCACCATCTTTGGTGGTGTAATAAATGGTCCCGCGATTAAATATATCCTGCGTGGTATGTACATATTGCCGCTCCGCTCGCTCTTCATAGTAGGCACCTTGTACAATTTGGACGTAGTACAACCGGACAATGAGCAAGAACCCAAGTATAAAAATAAAGGACGTGATGACTCTAATCCGCCCACTCTGTGATACTACCCCTCGCCACTGCATATGCTAGTTATTACCGGTATGTGAGAACACCAGTGTATCAGGCGTTCGGGTGACAAAGATTTTTTCATTCGTCTCAGCGAGTGACTCTGCACTCGCAATTCGCTCACTCACCGCATGCTGGGCTTCGATGTACTTTGCTTCGAGTGACGCAATTTGCGATTCAAGATGTCGAGACTCTTGGTTTACTTCCTTACGAAGTACTACATGCACCACCGACATCGACAAGAAGTACATATAGGCCACCAGACAAGAAAGAATCACCACACCGAGGAAGGAAACACACAAGGTTGGTGTGAGGTGGACTGATTCGGTTTTACTGGTGATGCGGTTCATAAGAAGATTTAGGAAATTTTTTCAATAATACGGAGTTTTGCGCTGCGGGCGCGAGGATTCGTTTTGAGCTCTACCTCGCTCGCAACGATTGGTTTTTTGGTGACCAAAACACCTTTATGATCATGTGTGTATGCCTTAAAGGCTAGCTTGACTATGCGGTCTTCAAGACTATGGAAGGAGATGATGGCGAGCCGGCCGCCAGGGCGAAGCTTGGCAAAAGCAGTGGCGATAAATGTCTCGAGTACCGAGAACTCATCATTAACGGCGATGCGAAGACCCTGGAATGACTTGGTAGCGGGGTGAATCTTACCTTTGCGGTAGCCACCGGGCACTGCCTCGCTGATAATCTTGGCAAGCTGTGCACCAGTCTCAATCGGTGTGTGCACGCGATATTCGACAATGGCTCTCGCAATACGACGAGAGTAATGCTCCTCACCGTAGCCATAGAGCACATTGGCGATGTCTACCTCAGCCCAGTCATTCACGATATCTCGCGCAGTGAATGCATATTCAGACGCATCACCGTAGGTCATGAGTAGTCCCGTTTCGTCAGTGAACGAGAAGCCTCGACCGGCAGTGATGAACTGGTCAGTTCGCCACCCCAGGTCAGCAAGCACTGCATCCACCTCGGTGATACCGCAGCTCTTGAGAATCTCATCGAGCTTGCTGAAGTTACCGACGACCAGATGCTTAGTAGCAACGCCGGTAAGCTCACGCTCCCCTGCTGCTACCGCTTCGGCATCGGCATCAATACCGATATACGTACCGGTGGGACCAAGGACATCGAGTATGAGTCTCGCATGTCCACCCGCTCCCAAGGTCGCATCTACAACAACACTCGCCTGGTTTAGGGCGAGCGCTTGTACAGCCTCATGTTGTAAAACGGTAATATGCTGCATGCGCCCCTATCCATAGTTATATGAAGAATGGTTGGTGGACTAGAGAATGCCAATATCAGCGAGCTTCTCGGCAAGCGAGTCAGCCTGCATCTCGATACGAGCCTTGTACTCAGTCCAGCGATTATCATCCCAAATTTCTACACGATCATGGATTCCAGCGAGCACGACTTTTGATTCGAGCTTGGCAAAATCCTTCAAGAAATCAGGAACGAGAATTCGTCCAACTGTATCTACCTCCACTTCAACTGCACCTGATAGAAAAAAGCGATTGAAACTTCGTGTGTCCGCCGATCCGAGTGGGAGCTTACCGATTTTCTCAGTAATCTTTTCCCACTCGGCTTGCGGATACACAAAGAGACAGTTATCAAGACCACGGGTCACAATAAGCGTCGATCCAAGTTCCTTGCGCCATTTCGACGGCAAGGACAGCCGTTTCTTGGGGTCGAGTGTGTGCTTATATTCTCCGATTAACATAACGTGTCTTGATAGCCATCCACATCCATCCCTGACAGCAACAGTGATCTGGTGGAGCAGTTCACGGTGGCTGTCAGAGACAGTGTGGATCTGTCTAGAACTTGCGTTCTATACCACTATCTCCCACCACAACTACACTATACACCACTTAATCCCACCCACAAGCCACTTGTACACACTTAGTTGGGTATAAAAAATGCCCGGCTCGGGCAAAGACGCAACGATGATAATAAATTGTTACCAGAATAGTTTCTCGAGCGCGACAAAAGCAGCGATTGGTACCATAACATTTACAGCCAAATGAGTGTAGCGCGGTCGCATGAGTGTAATGAGTGCCAGCACTCCCAGAGAAGCAAAGAAGCAGATTCCTAACCAGTCATGCGGATGCCTACCCCACCACCATACTGTCGTGACCGCAGAAATAATCATCACGAATACTGTAGCGCTTTTGATTCCAAGATATACAGCAGTAGTCACATCGCCAGAGGCCGCATCAGCTTCGTAATCACGTACCGAACAAAATAGATGGTACGCTGATGCAAACACTGTCAGTATGATTACTTCCGGAAGCAACAGCAACTGCCGGTTGAGTGCGGTACCAATCAAAAACGGGAGGGTGATATAACCAAAACCAGAAACCAAACAGTCCGCGACTGGTCGCGATTTGAGCCGAAACGGTGGTACCGAGTATAGGTAGGCAAAGACTGTCGTACTGGTCACCATAAGTGTGAGGATTGGGTTACCAAGGAGGATTGTGCTCAGAAGCAGTAAACAGATAGCGATGATGACACCCATGAGTATCTGGTGATGTACCACCGGAGCGGCGACACCGCCGGTTAGCCAATGGCGCTTCGTGTTACGACTATCAGACTGATAATCATGAATGTCGTTAAGGCCATAAACGACTAATGAAAAAGGAAGTGTGTAGAGCGCAAGCACGAGTAATGTTGTCGGAGTGAGCGCTGACAGGGCACCACCTGAGGCCTGATACCCAAACAAAATAATAATGGGAACAAGCGGGTAGAGGGCTGGTCGCGACGTCACCAACCACAACCGCAGGAGTACCGCTACGCGCGACATACCACTACCCTTCACAATCAACACAACCCTCTGGTGGAACATTGGTTTGTTCTAACTTTGGCTTCATGAGTGGAAACATCTGAGTCTCACGGAGTGGCAAGCCAGCTAGGAAGGCGAAGAGTCGGTCACCAAAACCATAGCCACAGGTCGGTGGCATACCATGTTCGAGCATCTCGACAAACTCCCAGTCGGCCATCATCGCTTCTTCATCCCCCGCATCAAGAAGGGCTTTCTGCACCTCAAAGCGCGCCCGCTGATCGTCTGGGTCATTGAGCTCACTATACCCACGCCCGACCTCACTACCAGCAATAATTGGCTGGAACATCTCGACCGTATCTGTACCCGGACGAGTTTTCGCGAGTGGTGCGACGAGCTTTGGATGATTGATGAGGAAGGCAGGACCAGCAATTTGCTTGCGGCAGTATTTCCAAAGTGTGTCAGTGAGACGTTCACGATTTTGTCCTTCGTACTTTACACCGAGTTCAGCCAACCGAGCCGCCATCTCCTCGTCTGACGCGGTATGAATATCAATGCCGGTTTTTTCACGAATCGTCTCGGTATAGTCGATTTCTGTCCACTCATCAGCAAGATCAAAGGTATGTCCACGCATCTCAAACTTGGTTGTCCCAAAAACCTCCTGGGCAATGTGGCGGTAGAGGTCGCGCACAAAAGTCATCCCATCACGGTAATCAGCATACGCCCAGTAGAACTCGAGGTTGGTAAATTCTTGGAGGTGTTCTGGACTACTTCCTTCGTTGCGGTAGGCACGTCCAATCTCAAAGGTCTTGGGGTAGCCAGCGGCCATGAGACGCTTCTGCCAAAGTTCACCAATACAAATGCGCATAAAGACCGGCATGTCGTAGTCGTTGTGCCACGTCTTAAACGGTCGCGCTTCGGCCCCTCCGGTTGTCACCTCGAGGGTTGGCGTCTCAACCTCGAGGAAACCGTGATCGGTCATAAATTGTCTCGTCACATCCCAGAACTTTGCCTTCTTCACAAAAAGATCGCGGAGTTCGGGATTGAGCAAAATATCAAGGTAACGCTTGCGGTAGCGTGCTTCCTCATCTTTGAGACCAAAGTGTTCGGACGGAATTGGTTCGAGTGATTTGGTGAGTACCCGCCAGGTGGTGACACCAAGCGCCTTCGTCTCACGCTTCGTGACAAACGGCACCCCAGCCGCCTCAATGAAGTCACCCACATCAATCGCATCAGTAAAGAGACCAAAGAGACTATCACCAATATCATCTTTTGAGAGGAAGAGTTGGAGCTTTTCGGTGCCGTCGTAAAGATCGACAAACGCCGAGCCGCCGTGGAGGCGAATCGCCACAACGCGACCAGCAACCGTCACGGCAGTACCCGACGCCATCAGCGTATCAAAATCAGCCAAGACCGCGGCGCCAGTGTGGGTCTTCGTGGTTTTGGCAGTATATGGGTCCATGCCCGCGGCTCGTAGTAATTCGCGCTTGCGGCGTCGCTCTTCGACAATTTCACTCGACATAATAGTGCTATAGTAGCGCAAGTTAGACTTTTTCGGAAGTAGGGGCAAAACAACAAAAGCGCTGTAGGCGCTTTTGTTGTTTTCTAGTTACGAAACTATACGAACCACCATCAGAGCTTTCTTAAAACGAGTCAGAGACGAGGCGCGTGAGCGAGCGAATGTGAGGTGTACTTGGTGGTACATTGAACGTTTGCGAGCGAAACGCAACAAAGTATCTGGCCGTTTTTAGGAAGCGTTTATTCTACCTTCAAAACTTTGTACTTCTGCTTGCCGGCCGGCGTCTCAAACACAAACTCATCACCCTTCGCCTTCCCCATGAGGGCTTCACCAAGCGGTGAGAGGTATGAGAGCTTGTGCTCGTGAATGTTTGCTTCTTCTGAACCAACGATAGTGTAGGTACGGCCATCTTTCTCCTTATCCTTCACAATAGTCACCGTTGAACCCATCACCACAATATCTCCCTTCTTGTCATGCGCGACGATCTTGGCTTCCTTGATGACCTTTTCGAGATGCGCAATACGCTCTTCGATAGCTGCCTGCATGTCACGAGCTTCTTGGTACTCAGCATTTTCTGAGAGGTCACCGAGACTTCGTGCGTACTCGAGTGATTCGGCCACTTCCTTGCGGCGAACGGTTTTGAGGTGATCGAGTTCTTGTTTGAGTTCTGCGAATTTCTCGGCAGTAAGGAACGATTGTTGGTCAGTCATAAGCAACGTTATCAAGTAATGTGACACCATTATACGGACTTCCCTCGCGCGGTCAACTTGGGGGAATCTCCGCGTTACTGCGCCGGTGTAGTCGTAGCCGTGAGATACTCAGGGCGATTTTGGGAAATCCACTCCATCACGCCACCCATGATACGAGTGGCCCCAAGCGCATTACTCCGCGGCGCTTTATCCATCATGAGAATGAAGGCGTACTGTGGTTCTTCGTACGGCCAAAAGCCAGCTGCCCATGAGTTTACGTACGCGTTCCCGGCACCCACTTCAGCGGTACCAGATTTTGCTGCCACCGCGACATCACTGCGCTCAAGTCCACGAGCAGTACCGCCGGGGTAATTGACGGTCTTACGCATACCTTCGTGTACAATGCGGAGATAGGCCGGATTGAGCCCGAGGTCAGTCGAACTACTCACCTGACCCTTCACGACGTGTGGAGTGACAAGCTTGCCGCCATTGGCGAGTGCAGCATACGCACGCAACATCTGAAGCGGCGTCGTCTGGAATCCATACTGGCCGATAGAGGTAAAGTACGTGTCGCCAAGACGCCATTCGTCATCAAAGGTCTCCTGCTTCCAGGCCGGATCTGGTACCACTCCGGCTTGCTCGGTTGCAAGATTGATGCCTGTTGTCGTCCCCATACCAAAGAGTCGGTAGTACTCGGCTAGCTTGGTGATACCTAATCCTTTTTGATCACCAAAACCACCGCCGATAATGTAAAAGTATACGTTAGACGAAAACGCAATTGCCTCACGCATGGTCATCACTCCATGAGCGCGCCAGTCGCGGAATATCGATGGGTTACTTGGACTGTACGGATTTGGTATCACAATTTCTCCGGTAGAAACTATTTCCTTATTAGGGCTAATGATATTTTCAGCGAGGGCAGCATACGCCACAAATGGTTTTACAATCGAGCCAGGTGTATAGACACCACTCACCACCTTATTGAGGAATGGGAGTCGATCATCAGTGTTATAGGCGGCAATGATGTCTGTCGCATCACCATCAGCCATGACCTCCGGGTCATATGAGGGAAAGCTCGTGAGGGCAATAATTTCTCCGGTATGGACGTCCATAATGGCCCCGGCCCCACTACGAAATCCGGCCTGAGCACTTGAGGTCGCAATGATTTGATACATCGCCTCTGAGAGTTCGGCATCCACCGAGAGTGTCAGTTCACCACCAGGTATTGGCGCAGCCAATGCGTGTTCACCAACCACCGCTCCATGCGCATCCACTTCGATAATTTGCTCGCCGTTTTTACCATGGAGATACGACTCAAAGGCGCTTTCGACACCCGTACGACCGATGTACTCAGTTCGAAAGTAAAACCCTCGATTGTCTTTTTGTGGGTAGCTGACATACCCAATCAACTGCCCCATCCCAAGGCGGTCAGTGTAGGCACGCACCGGGAAGCCATACTGCCCAGTGAAGTCTGGTTCATTCCAGATAACCATTTCACCACGACGATCATAGACGACGCCACGCTCGGCAATAATGGCAGTTCGATTCACACTATTGTTGTCACTGATTTGGCGGTACTGCTCGCCAGAGACAATTTGCAGTTGGTAAATCTTCGTCAAAAACGCAATCGCAATACAAACAAACAACAGGCCAATAATGAGAATACTGCGCACACTAATTGGCAGTTCCCGACGACCTTCAAGTCGCCCAGTGTTAAAAGCCGGAAGATTTGATACATCCATCAGGATTTCATCAAACTCAACACTTTTTTTGGTCGTACGATTGCGCCACATACACTAAATTTCTTTCCGAAAACGAATTGCTGGTTGCAAAAAAATACCCGCCACCACGACCAACCCCATCATGAGCGTGTACCAAAATGTGTACGGTTCGGGGGCAAAGTAACAATCAATACAGAATCCAACAAACAAGTATTCATAGGCATGATACCAGATACTCGCGAGGGCCAATAACACTAAGGCTATCTCGACGGCTCCGTAGAGTACCAAAAGTGAGATACCGACGAACATAAGAAGACGAATAAACAAACGCATAACTTATGGATTGACTTCGGCTGGTGCCGTAGTCGCGGCTGTATCTATAACTGTATTGGTCGCCGTTGACGTCACGGTTTGTGGCGTCACCAAAACTCCCGGCGGTAATGTTACTGCAAATAAGTCTGTCCGGAGGGTTTCAAGTAGCGACTCAGCTTCTTCATAGGAATGTGGCACAATCGGTTCTTGTCCAATCGAGACATACTGCAAACTCTGTAGGTTTTGCTGCATAGGGACGTACCCATACTGCTCAGGCTGTGTCGGCGAAGTCTCAATGTAGGCCACCGTACCATAAACGCCTGAATCAATCGCTGGCAAAATGACCGTATCACCGACAGATAGCGGCACACCTTGTGGGACAACCACTCGCATCATGCCACCACCGACTCCACGAGCAAAGGTGTAAATATTCGGGCCCATGATATACGCCATCGACTCGAACTGAGCGGTGGAAACGAGCGTGACGAGGGCAGTTTTTGTATACACTCTTGAGACATAACCAATCACTTGATCACTCCCGACAAACACCGGTGCCTCAGCGACCACCCCGTGATCACTCCCCCGATCGAGCATAATCACATCGTAGGGCAATTTAGGCGGCCGACCAACCACGCGCGCAATAATACGTTCTTCAGGAACTGCTTCACACAAGAGACGGAACTGCTCGTTCTCGACCTTAAGCTTCGATAGTGTATTCTCGGTGCCGCCACTCACGGCTACCTGTTGCTCGAGATCTTCAATTTGTTCAATGAGCGCGTGCCGATCACGTAAATAAAATGGTAATGAGTCTTGTGACTCAAGGACCCACAATCGTGCCAATTCAAACGGATAGACCACCGTCGACACCACTCCAAACACTACCTTGGGTACAAGGTAAAAGAGCACGACAAGGAGTGCTAAGCAAAGGAGCGCAATGCGCAGTCCTCTAGGTAAGAAGTGTTGGCGAGAGCTCCCCCTCTTTGTCGATAAGTAATTCTTCATACAACTCTAAGTTCTCTATCACTATACCAGCCCCACGAATTACCGCACGGAGGGGGTCGGGCACGATAATCACCGGTACCTCGAGGACTTCTTCAAGCAGTGCCTTGAGTCCAGGAATGAGTGCGCCACCGCCAGAAACATGAATCCCCCGCTGCATGATATCAGCGAGAACCTCAGGTGGTGTCTGCTCGAGCACCACGCGCACCGCCTCGACAATCGTGTCGACGAGCGAGGCAATAGCGTCTCGCACGTCACTATCAGTAATTACTACTTCGCGGGGAAGCCCGGTAATGACATCACGACCACGAATCACGTGTTCTTTGCCTCCTTCAGGTGCCTCGATAGCAGCAAGGAGTATCTTCACATCTTCAGCCGTCTTTTCACCAACGTAGATTTTGAACTGGTCTCGGACATAAGACATGATAGCCGCCGTAAGATGGTCGCCGGCGACACGAAGATTTTTGGCTACCACAATTCCGTTGATAGAAATAACGGCGATATCAGTGGTGCCTCCACCAATATCAATAATCATATTTCCAGCTGCCTTCCCGATAGGGAGCTTTGCGCCAATGGCGGCTGCCATTGGTTCTTCAATCAGGAAGACTTCACGAGCTCCGGCATTGCGAGCCGCATCACGAGCGGCTCGCATCTCGACATTCGTAATACCCGACGGGACGCCAACAAGCACTCGGGGCGCGATGAATGTGCGCATCTCGCTTCGTACCTTATTGATCAGGTACGCCAACATTTCTTCAGTCACTTCAAAGTCTGAAATTACTCCGTCAACCAGTGGCCGAACAACTTCGATATGACTCGGGGTACGACCCTGCCTCACCCGAGCCTCATTCCCTACCGCTACGAGCTGACCGGTCTTTTTGTTGATGGCGACGATTGTCGGCTCGTTAAGGACAATTCCCTTTCCCTTTACATACATGAGGGTATTGGCAGTACCCAAATCAATACCAATATCCGTTGAAAACGAACCAAGCACCTTCTGAATGACACGCGACAACTTTGACATATCACACTAGGCATTTACACCAAGCAGTGCCAACAATTCTGTCTCGGTTACCTTCTGTAACTCACCCGTAGCACGTTCAACCACTTCATAGAGCCCTTCGGCCTTAGCCTTCTTACTGACGACAACACGGTACGGCAGCCCCATGAGATCACTATCAGCAAATTTCTCACCTGCCCGAGCGTCACGATCATCGTAGAGTACCTCTACACCGGCGGCACTGAGGTTGGCATACAGTCCATCAGCCCAATCACGGATTTCGGCTTCTTCGGTATTAAGCGCAACGAGATGCACCAGATAGGGTGCTATGGTCGCTGGCCACACGATACCCTTTTCATCCGATAACAAATCTACTACCGTACCCATCGCGCGGGCTGGACCAATACCATAAGAACCCATTATGACCGGACGATCTTCACCAGTTTCATCTTTGAAGGTGAGCCCAATCGCCTCTGAAAACTTGGTACCGAGTGAGAAGATGTTACCAACCTCGATACTCTTTCGCTCGACCAGTTCGTCACGCGTGACACCAAGTTCACTCAAGTCAGCCTCAGCGAGGACTTCGGCGTTCACCGCAATCCCCTTCTCTTCACAGACATAGACAACATCCTCACCAGCCTCAGCCAAAGTCTGAAACTCATGAGAAAACTTGGTGAATGCTCCGCCTGAGGCAAACGTCTTGTAGGTTTTGTGACCAATACCAATCTGGTCAAAGATTCGCATATAGGCATCAGCACTCGCTTCGTAGTACGCCGCATGCTGCGCTTCAGTTGCCGAAAACGAGTAGGCATCTTTCATCCAGAACTCACGGGTTCGCATGATGCCACTCTTGGCACGCATTTCGTTACGAAACTTGGTTTGGATATGATAGGCCGCAAATGGGAGATCCTTATACGACGAAACATACTGACGCATCACATCGGTAATAACCTCTTCATGCGTCCAGGCAAAACCAATATCGCCACCAGCACGAAGCTCAGACTTGAACCAGACATCAACGAGCTCATCGCTCCAACGGTCACTTTTTTTCCAGAGCTCGGGGTTTTGGAGACTCGGCATATACATTTCTTGTGTACCGATTGCCGCCATTTCACGGCGAATAATTGTATTGATCTTCTCAATTACCCGTAGCCCAAGCGGTAAAAAGGTATAAACACCAGCCATATTTTTGTAGATAAAACCGGCCTGCAGCAAAAGCTGAGCGTTTTTTGATGTCTCATCAGCTGGCACTTCCTTTTTAGTCTTCGTGAAGAGCTTGGTTTGGCGCATAAAAATCCCCTATTACCTCTAAATAAGTCCCTAGAGTGTACCACATACCCTGCTTTCACACCAAAATGAGGTGCTCGTTGTGACCTAGAGCAATTTCAAAATATCGTTATAGGTGACAATCACCATCAGCAACATGAGGAGACCAAAACCAATCAGGTTTAGACGACCTGACCATACAGGATTAATGGGGCGTCGCGTGACTGACTCTATCGCGACAAACACCAATCGACCGCCATCAAGTGCTGGTACCGGTAGCAGGTTAATCACCGCCAAGTTCAATGAAATAACGGCTGTAAAATACAGGAGTGAGGTGAGCCCAAAGGACGCTGCCTGACCAACGTGATCAACAATCCCCACCGGTCCAGCTACCTGTGAGAAATCAGCGGTACCCATCACCGCATTACCGAGTAACGTGAAGAGTCCAACTGTAATCGCCCCCAGCATTGAGACGGTCTGGAATGTGGCTTCTTTGACCGCCGGTATAAGGTCGTACTGTTGTACGGCGAGGAAACCAGTCTGTACACCAAGAATGGCAACGTCCGGACGACTCGCATCGAGACCTCGCTCGGGGGTGAGCGTCACCGTCTCACGAGCCTCACCTACCTGATACGAAATGGTCACCGCTGCGCCATCACTGGCTGCCACAAAATCTCGGAAGGCATCAGGAGTGAGGAGGCTGAGTACCTCTTCACCGCGAACAACAGACTCTATTTCGGCACGCACTGGTAGTACTGCCGCCGGACTACCTGGCGCTACCTGGAGTACAGTGAGCGCAGCATCCGGGCCGGCTACATCAGGACCGACCTGCACCTCAGTACCCATCATCAAAATTACCACAAGCACTAACCAGGCAAAGAGAATATTCATCGTGACACCAGCCACGAGCACCACTGCCTGGGCCCACTTTGGCCGGGCACTAAACGTGCGAGTTTGGTCAAGCGGCGAGAGTTGCTCCCCGTCGGCATCACCGTTTTCACCCAGTATCTTTACAAATCCGCCAATCGGGAGCGCGTTGAGTGAATAGATGGTTTCGCCACGCTTCCACCCAAAGAGCTTCGGCGGGAACCCAATACCAAACTCATCGACTCGCATCCCCGTCCATTTGGCGGTGATGTAGTGACCCCATTCGTGCACGAGAATAAGCACAAACAGAACAGCGAGAAAAATGAGTATGGTCATGAGGTATAGAAATGATTAACGAGCGATTTCTGCTTCCTTTTCGGCAAAGCGCGCCTCTAATGTACGGTTGGTATTGTCGACTACTTTCTGCACTTCTTCTTTGCGAGCAAATTTGTCATCCTGACTCATTTCACCCGCTTTCTCTGCCACATCGATCGCCTTCATACATTCATCACGCACCGCCTTGACTGAGACACGAGCATCTTCGAGCTTACTCTTGGCAAACTTCACGAGCTGCTGTCGACGTTCACCCGTCAGTTCAGGAAAAATCACCCGGACACCTGAACTATCAGTCACCACCGAGAGGCCGAGATCAGCGTCGGTAATAGCTCGTTCTACGGCCTTCACCTGTGAGGCATCCCACGGTGAGATACGGAGGGTGCGAGCATCCTCTACTCCCACTGAACCAACTTGGTTGAGTGGCAAATACGCACCATAACTCTCTACTCGAATACTATCAAGGAGCGTCGGAGTTGCCTGGCCGGTCCGAATCGCGGCAAACTCTTTTTCGAGCCACTCGACCACTTCACTAAATCGCTTTTTGGTTGAATCATCCATAAAAATACTGTCTGCTTACAATACCGCGAGTATACCACGACTGACGTCGCCCGGGTACTTACTTTACCATCGGTAGTGAAAGTGCCAACTCTTCCCACACCATTTTTTTGGAAGCGCCTTTTTGTCGCAGTTGCATGAGGGCTGTCTGCACGATGGACTTTAAATCATTAGCTATGGTACCAGTCGAAACATGATTCACCAGTCCGTCATAGAGCGCACTGTAGTCTTCATCAGCTTTGCGCTTCACGATATCAGCAATCATTTCCAAACGGCTCTTAGCGTCAGTAGTAATGAAGCGGACAAAGACAGGATTATCAATGGTCTCAACACCCGCCGAGACTATCGCAACTCGCGACATAACGGTCGGCAGTAGTCCAGCGAGAGAAGGTAAAATAATTACAAAACGGGTGGTTGCTGGTGGCTCTTCAAGAATCTTTAAAAGCGCATGTTGGGCTTCATGAGCGATTTGCCGCGCCTCAAGCACGATGAGGCGATATGACTTATTACCTGGAGTCTGAAAGGCGAGCTGAATAATTCGCCGAACTTCGTCAATCGATATGGTATCACTTGCGAAGGTGATAATTTCACTCGCCACTCCTTCAGTCGCAGCTATCGTCTCTATGACTGACGTTGGGGTATGCGATACAAATAATCGAGCATGGTGTGGCATGGGCATCATTATGCCCCACGACGACGAGTTTGTGAATCGATGATGTGACGAATCACACGGCGAAGGTAGTGTTCAAAGGTTTCATTTTGTTCGTAGATAATTCCCTGTTCATAGCGCCAGCCATTCATGTAATCAGTGATACTCTGACGAATTTCATTGGTTGACCCTTCAAAACGACCCGAGAGAATAAGTGGCATTGGAATTGCGGCCAACTTGAGAAATAGTGGGTGTTGTCGCCCCTTTGGTCCGGTACCAAACATCCCACTCTTTTTAAAAAGTGACCACTCTCCAAGAAGCTGTTCAAGACCAAGATCAACATCTGGGTCTTCGAGTGGGTCGGTAATACCGGAACGCGCCTTCACTTCAGCCGCTGTCGGCAAATCGGCAGGAGTCTTTAGTGGCTCTTGCGCTGTTACAGGCAGGACGTTTTTGAAGCGTGATGAGGCAATCGCCATCGGAGTCACTACCGTAGTATCGGCGCTGACGACCGGTACACGACTATATCCTGTTTGAGGCTCTGTGGGTTCCTCGGCTGATGCGATAGCTTGGGCAACAATCGCCTCAGCTTTATGCGGAATAGCGACGGGTGATGCAACCGGAGCTGTAACAGGCACCACTGGGACAATCGGGGCAACTGGCGCGACGGGCACCTCAGGCGCTAGAGCCACAGCTTGATTCGACTGAGCTTCTAAGAGATGCTCTACGTCAACAACAACTGACTCGAGCCGTTGCATGGTAGTTGCAACATCGCCTCCTCCACCTGAGACCGCCTTCATCGCCTCGAGTAAGGCCGACATGTAGGCGCGTCCAACTTCGTTATTCATATCAACTAAGTTGACGGGGTTGCCAACCTTGGTGTTGATCATGTGTTTGATAGCATTGATACGATCTCTCGCTGCATCAGCCGAGGCACTCTCTTGATATGGTGGACGATATTCGACACTTGGCTCACTCGGTGTCGCGAGCGTTGCCAACTTTTCATCAACGACCGCTTTTGGAACAAGCGGCACTGGGACTGGATCTGGTGTCGGTTGCGGCTGCACAACAGGCACATCAACAACAACTGGTGGAACTGCTTCGGACGCAGCTACCACGGTAGGCGCAACTTCAACGCGAGGCAGTGCTATCGATTCGGCCGCAACCGGTCGAAACTGCGGAGCCGGACGACCGCCGCGAAAACCTGCTACTGTCCGAGCCGGTGCTGCGGATATAGTTGGTACTTCAACCACGACTTCTGTTGACGCCGTCTCAAGTATCGGAGCAACGACGTCACTTCGTGTTTCTGAAGCACCGGCAGGAGTAAGCGTAATCAGTTGAGACTCGATGAGGGCACGCAGTGCTGCATCACCACCACTGCTGGTATATGAAAAAATGAGATCACGTAACTCACGTTTCGCTTCGGGAGTGAGCTCACTTGCCCGCACAGCAGCCAGCGCCTGCATCACACCGTCTGGTGTCAACAAGTTAAAACCTACTTCGCTCGCCGAAGAACGCACATCTGGAACCATATAGAAACTATACTATCATCACTCGTCTCGTCTGTGTGTAAAAAATTATTTCAGACTGTGTATTACGGAGTGGTTGTCGGATTTGCAGTGCCAAATTTTTCCACCTCTTCGGCAAAGATTTCACCAAACTGCGGATAGGTTTGGAGCAGATGTGCCAGCAATTCTTCATCCTCGGCGTGTTCGTCTAGCCACGTTTCAAACGCTTCGGCTGCTGCCGCATCAAGCACACCGACATACCGCTCAACAGCGGCAACAAACACATCAAATGCTTGCGCTTCATTTGGTGACATGAGGTCAGTTGATTGCGTTGCATCCATGGTGTATGACATTACATTAAATAGTTTGTGACGCTGACTGCAAGACCACATTCTTGAGCACTGTCTCGATGGTAGTGTCGTTGTCGAGGGCTGCCGGCAATCGACCGGCAGCACGCTCCGCGACAATCACATCATAGACACGCTTGGCAGTACTATCGGATATACCAAGAGCCGCCAAGGCCTCAGCGCGTTCGTCTGGAGACTGTCCAATCATGAGTTTGGTCAGGTCTCCAACGGTTTCACCAAGGAGCGCCTCACTGGTTGGACCGGCCGGCGAAAACATCGCATCAAACCAGCTACTCCGTGCGCCAGTGATACCAAGCGACGCCACAAACGTCTGATAATCTTTTGAGAACGCCAACGTACCACCAGGATAGGTTTCGGGTGTGATGGTAGCTACGACTTCCTGCACCTCAGTCACATTCTCGGTATCAGCACCAGCTTCGACACTTTCAGTGACGGCATCCGTATCAATGACACGACGCACATGCTCTGCTACCGCCGTGCTTAGATATGACGCCAGTGGTCGCAAATCAATAATACTGTCTGCGTCTACTTCATCGAGAGTCGAAACCCCGAGGGCTTCTGCGGCGTTTGGTTCTGCTACCGAGTAGGCAGTCAACGCTTCAGCAACGACCGCTGCCCGTTCACCAGCTGGCACCACCGACAAATCACTTGCATATGATTCAAGGATAGCGGTAGTTATATCACTTCCTGCTTTCACCACTTCGGTATGTGGCGCTGCGAGCAATTCTAGAGCACTCGACACTGCCGCTTTATACGCTTCAACCGGTTGTTCGTAGTTTATTTTTTCACCAGGGAATACCACATCGGCTTCCCCGCTACTGATACCAGCATTTCGGAGAGCGTCGACATCACTATAAAAATGATTTTTGGTTTCTGCTTGTAATCGCTGCACGTATCCAAGTGGTAGGTCTTTTGTATCAATGGTGGCAAAAAACTTTGCTAATTGATTGTCTGGATAGGTAGCGACATCACCCTCCACCACCACAGCGACATAACGATCTGGCAGTGTCTCAGCGACAGTTGGTACCGAATCGTCAATTGACGGAAGATTGTCACCTTGGACCGTATCAAGTACTGAGGTATCGAGAAATGGCACTGGTGCCACCTCATCGAGCAAGACAACTTCTCCTTCTATTACCTCATCAATCACCCGTGGTATTGGCGGCTCAACAATAATCTTTGGCACCTCTGGTGCAACATCATGAGTCACCTCTTTCACGGTCAACTTGGTGGTAACCACTTCAGGAACACCACTCCCCCACGCCGCCTGGTCACCGATACCAAGTACGGTACGCGGTTGTGGCATCCCCAGTCCAGCTTCAACATACTGCACCTCTGACACCTTGCCTGGTGTCAGACTCGCAAGTAACGCAACGAGCAGTGCAGCCTTGAAGCGCTGGTTCCCTTGCAACTTTTCAAAGTGAGGAGCGAGGTAACGATTTGGTACTCCATCAATTTTTGGGACCGCAACCGGCTCAGGCAGACCAAGTAGCGCCTTAGCCTGCTCGAGACTCGCTTTGATACGATCGCGTAGTGGTACATACTGTTCGTCGCGAATCGAAAGCAACCTAAGACGCGTCAGCATTTCAGTTTTTATCACGGCCAAAATTCTCGCCGCTGGCTCAGGTAGTGTCTCACGCTCAACCAACTCATCCACTTCACGTTGCAAGGCTTCGCGTTCTTTTTGGTAGAGATTTTCAATACGGACAACGGTACCGGTGCCTACTGATTCGACTGCGGGCGAAGGAGAAGCTGGCTCCGGCAATACCACCTCAGCTACTGCCGGGACCGCGTCTCCGCCACCTCCTTCCTCCGCCACTCGATACCGCTCATCAAGCACCAACGGCTCTGAAACCCCTCCTTCAGCCGGTGCGGACGGTGCAGACGTTGCCAGTAAATCTGTCACGGATTGCTCGAGGAGAGCAGCTCGCGCCACGAGCACATCTTCTTTCACCTGGGCTACGCCACCACGGACGCGAGCTAGTTGGTTTTGTAATATCCGCAGCTGACCAGTAAGACTCCGACCTTTTTGAAGTAGATTTTTTTCTTCTGGTGTTGGCTCGTGCAACAGTTCACCGGCGGGTCCGTATTCATACCGTTTTATGGTCGAGAGTTTGGTTTCAAGGGAGGTCTGTAGAGACACGAGCGTCTTATCGACACTATCAAGTGATGCCTCCCCAGGCTCAGAAACCTCCTCAACCTGCAGACCAGCAGACTCCGCAAAATTAACCAGTTCTTGTTCGAGGTGTGCAATTTTTGCTTCTGCCTCTTTCTGACGCTCGGTATCAACTGGCGAGTCGGTACTGGCATCGAGATACTCATGAACCGCTGTCTGCACCAACGATTCAAAATCATCCGTGCGCGCTGTTAGCTCTGGGTGATGAGTGCGCACCATCATAAGAACGTCGCTGATGGTATCGAGATTTGTCTGGACCTCGGGCGAAACTGTAGTATTACCATCCTCAACCACAGGTAGTGGGACACGTTCGTGTACGTTCATAGTGCCTACAGTATAGCACTCAGCGGTGGCAGTGTTGGGGTTTCTTTAACGTAGCGTGCGGATATCTCAGCTTCGATTTCACTACGTGGTCGACCATAGTGCCGTGCGCTAAATTCCTTCAATAATTCAACCCGGGCCATATCGGCCTTTGGTGGTGGCTCAGCCGCCAGACTGAACGGCTTGGTCGGGACGCCATTAGCCAACATGCGAACAAACGCGTTCCAATTTGGTACGTTCATGAGATCATTGGCTTCAAACGATGGCACAAACTGCTTCTCAAGGAACGTCGCATCTTCGGATCCGACACGGAACGACGCTATCGAGCCAACATTACCAAACACGGCATCACGGATGTTTTCGTCGAGTTGCGCGATGAACTGGTGCGCCATGGTGAGCGAGAGTTTGTACTTGCGCGCTTCAGACAAAATAGACGCAATTGATGGGGTTGAGACATTTTGGAATTCATCGATATGAAGGAAGAATGGTGGCAAGTCCATGGCGAGATTATCAACGCGAGACAACGCCGCCATAAGAATCTTCCCCACAATAATCATACCGATAAGATTGGCATTAATTTCGCCGAGGCGACCCTTCGAGAGATTGACGAGGAGAATCTTGCGTTCATCCATAATCTGCCTAAAATTGAATGCGCTTTTCTGCTGACCAATAATCGGTCGCATGTAATCGTTCGCCGTAAAGACATCGAACTTCGATACAATGTACGGCACAATATTTTCCAGCGACGCTTGCCCACCGGCTTTGGTGGCAATCTTCCGCCAGAACTGGACCACCACTGGATTCTTGGCTTTCTCTAGCTTCATGCGACGATACTTCTCATCCGCCATCACCCGACTTATATCCATGAGCGTATTACCGCTCTCTGGATCTTCCATCACTAAAAGTGTCGCATTACGGAAGTACTGTTCGAACATCGGGCCCATACTCTCTGGGTTCGCTCCGTAGAGCTTTTGGAAAATCGAAAAGAGTTCATTGACCACAAACGTCTTTTGCTCGGGCTTCCGTTCGTCATACTCGAGCATGTTAAGGCCTATCGGCATATCGAGGTTTGATGGGTCAAAGTAGATGACGTCCTGTTCGCGGTGTCGCGGAATACACCCGAGTACATGCTGAATGTCTGTACCATGTGGGTCAATCATACACACGCCATGTCCAGCTTCGATATCCTGGACGATGAGGTTTTGCAAAAACACCGACTTACCCGTTCCTGTTTGTCCAATGACGTAGAAGTGACGCATCCGGTCCTTGTCGGACATAAAGATGCGTTTTTCGGTATTGCGGTGACGGTTTACCCCCAAGAGAGTACCTTCGGTTGGCATATCGGTCGGCGCAGCGGCAGTGGCGGCATGTGACTGCTTGAACTGCGGTGAAGAATTGATGCCATTGGTTGGAAAATGGATGACGGTCGCAAGTTCGTTTTGTGATAACGGTATCACACTCTTGGCAGACAACTCACGGAATGAAAAAGCTTTTTCAGCTGCCCGCAGACTCGACCCCGTGCGGTGCGCAAACGTAAACTGGTTGCCGGTGAGGTGATCAAACTGCCGGAAGGTTACCTCGATTTCGCGCAAAATATCTTCAGCGCGATGCTTTTCCTTGGCCGATACAGCAATGCGGATGTTGGTTTCAAGAATATCGCTATTTTGCTTCAACGCAAACAACTCAAGCGCTTCAGTATCTGGCTCTACTGGTTCATCGTCTTTCTTCTTTGGACTCGAAAAGAATAACTCACCTACTCCAGCCATCATTTCTCCAGTCAGTGTACTTCGTCGAATTGCTTCTGCTGGCTTCATACCTTTCTTTACCCGCTTAATGATTTCATCATAGGTATGCCGATACGACTGTCGCGGATGACGGAACAAAAACTGTACAGCTGCTCCACCACCTTCTCGTTCGATTTTAGAAAAAGCATTGAGAAGCACGGCGAGCGGGTCACTCGTAAACGAATCATGGGTACGAAGCGGGTAGATTGGGTGCTTTTTGAGGCCAAGTTCGGAGATAATTGTGTGTCCGCCAGGTACAAAGATATTGTAGTCATGCACCTGCTCGGTGAGGACCGCATGCGGAAACAGCGACAATGTCTGCTTCTCAAAGAGACTCACGTACGGTGTCGGCACCGCTGCATAAAACACGATATCGTCACTATTGTCAGCGACCGCTATCTCGAGGGCAATATGCTGGGTACTGTCTTTGGCTGAAATACTCCGCAGACCAGTGTAGAGCTGGCCCATCATCCCCACCAAGTCAGCGAGCTGATATTCCCGGTCTTGGGCAGTTTTAAGCTCCGGAAGTGTCACCTCAAAGAGTGTCATATGGAGTATCTGCCACGGTGGCACTCCTTCCTTGAGGTCTTGGGTGGTGTACCCATTTTTGATTTTAAAAATAAGCTGCCGGTGCACCTCGTCGATAAGGTACGGGTCTTCAATCTTTTCAATAACTGAAAGTGCGTTGCGAATCCCTTTCTCACTGGCAAGTGCAATAATATCTTCGACCGGATGACGAGCTGTTTCTATGAGCGCCTGGTGACTCGAGAGCTCATGTGGTGGCATTGCCTGCCCTTCCCCAAGGACGAGCTTCGGTGTGAACATACTGTACTCACGAAGCTCGGCCTTGGCGACGGTCTCCATATCAATATGATCAGCCTCGGGCTGGCGGGACAACAGTTCTCGCTCGCGATCAGCTATCCGCGCACGCAAATACTCAATCTCTTCTTCTGGTGAAGAAAACGGCTGTAGAGGAACACTCTCACGCATAACATATATATGATACACGATAGGCAACGCAGATAGTGCCCATCTGTCCCCGACAAAAGAAAAGTCGCCACCAAGGAAAGTTGTGATGCCATGATGGCTACCTTTCCTTGATGACGACTAGTGTGTTTCGCGACCGTCTGCAAAACCGTAGATGTAGGCTTCCGAGGCTGACAGGGTGGTATCTTCTTCCATGAGCGCCAAGACTTGTTCGACCGAGAGCGAAGTACGACTCGCCACATATGCAGCGTATTTTCGATCATCTTCATCAAGCCCGTCCGCAATCTCACGCAGTGTCGCTGCGTCAAAATTGCCTTCCGCAAATCCCTGCAGGATATTGTGCAAGAAAAGCGTGGCGTCATTGTCCATCGTCCGACGGTCGCCGGCAAGGAACAGCGGCACGGCCATTGAACCCGCATTACCGCGAATGTGGGTATGCAGATTCAGTTCCGCCAGGTCAGGCAGGAAGAACCAACCGACACTGACCTCGCCACCGCCAGATTCGATGATGAGGGTGACCTCAGCACAGGAAGACGAAGCTTCCTGCAGCTGCTCGATCACCGGCTCAAGGTCGTACGCATCGACCATACCGATGAACCGGACCTCACAATCAAGTGAGGGTGCAGTTTGTGCACTGGCGATGGTAGCGAACAGGACCGCCAACAGCGTATATAGAGAACGAATCATGGGAGACTCCTTTGTTGTCCCAAATACAGATACTCTACAATAGTACCATAATTATTTAAAAAATCAATATTTGTTAAAATTTTACGATGCAAACACTCAAGATTCCCTCTTGGTACAAAACGTTGATTTTAGATGAAGAGCGCGAAGAAGTAGGAGTGACTAGCTATAATCTCACCTTGGTACGAAGCGATAATTTTGAGATGAATGCGAGGCAGCTGAGCGAAAAAATATAAGCCGTACTTGTTGTACGGCGAATGTTTTTGAACGAAAGCTAACGAAGCAGGCGCTCAAAATTATCGCTTCGTCAATATGGCGCGTTTGTAGGTGGCTAAGTGTTCCAGTGCGACACCCGTCCCCTTCACCACACAAAAGAGTGCCTGATCAGCCAAGACCGCCTTCACGCCAGTACGGCGCTTTACCAGCTCCGGAAAGTTACGGAGCTGCGAGGTACCACCAGTCATAATGATGCCACCATCAATAATATCTGAAGCGAGCTCAGGTGGTGTCTCTTGAAACACATCTTTAATAGCCTTTACCATCTCACGCAACTCTTTTCCAATAGCACGCACGACTTCATTAGTCTTGATTTCGGTCGTGCGTGGAAGACCAGTAAACACATCGCGACCTTTGAGATCCATTACGAGCTCCTCCTCGAGCGGCAGCGCTGAACCAACTTTTATCTTTACCTCCTCAGCCGTCTTTTCACCAATAGAGAGATTCCGTGACTTTTTGACGTAATCAATAATCGCCGCATCGATACGGTTGCCCGCACACTTCACTGAATTCGCCGCCACAATACCGCCAAGCGAAATCACCGCGACATCTATAGTACCGCCACCAATATCAACAATCATATGCCCTTCGGCATCATAGATGGGTACACCGGCTCCAATCGCCGCAAGGATTGGCTCCTTTACCACATAGGCATTGCGAGCACCTGCCTTGAGGGTCGCCTCGACCACGGCGCGACGCTCAGTCGAAGTCACACCCGCTGGCACCGACACCATGACGTCGGGTTTGAGGAGATTGTATTTGCCAAGTGCCTTTCCAAGGAAATACCGTAACATCGCTTCGGTCACCCGATAGTCCGCAATCACACCATCTTTCATCGGCCGATAGGCACGGATATTATCCGGTGTCCGACCAATCATCGCCTTGGCCTCTGCCCCCACGGCGAGGACCTGGTTGTTATCACCAACAGCGACCACCGATGGTTCATTGAGGACGATACCGTGGCCGGGGACGTAAACGAGTACACTCGTTGTGCCGAGATCAATACCAATTTTCGGAGTAAAGCGTTCCAACATTGCCCACACATAGTACAGGTTTTTGCTCATGGGGCAAATGACTATCGTATAGCATATATGCTATACTTAGGCATTATCACTGACAATGTATATGGACAACACTATCGGAAAGCGTATCGCAGATATTCGTGAGGCTACGGGTATGACACAAACAGATCTGGCCAAAAAGATAAAGACGACCCAGTCGGCAATTGCCCGCGTTGAAAGCGGGAGTCAAAACATCACCACCGAAATGCTCCGCAAAATCAGTCATGCCCTCGGTAAAAATCTGGTCACACTATCCCCCGGCAGTATGAATGTGGTGATTGAAGGCAAGAAAAAGCTCACCGGTACTATCGAGACCAACACATCGAAGAACGGTGCGGTTGGACTCCTCTGTGCCTCGCTTCTCAATCGTGGCACCACCACCCTCCACCGGATGCCGCGCATCGAAGAGGTGCACCGCATCCTCGAAGT